>Ga0126384_10000067_pt1 | contig 40529 bp, 33 predicted proteins | sample PanSoiMetPlot_36_FD_92543 | JGI IMG/M metagenome (GOLD analysis project Ga0126384, IMG submission 92543) | Tropical forest soil microbial communities from Panama - MetaG Plot_36 | ecosystem: Environmental > Terrestrial > Soil > Tropical forest > Bulk soil | place: Panama | collected 2016-02-17 | reverse complement strand
GCATTCCGAACCGGGCGCGCCACCACCTGGCCGCGTGAGGGCAGGGGACCTGCGAGTTACCTTCATCAACCACGCCACTGTTTTGATTCAAGTGGCGGGTCTGAATATTCTCACCGATCCGATTTGGTCTGACCGTGCTAGTCCGGTTTCATGGGCTGGTCCTAAGAGACATCGAGCGCCCGGACTAAAGTTCAATGATTTACCTCCAATAGATGTTGTTCTGCTGGGCCACAATCATTACGACCATTTCGATCGCGAGACGCTGATTAGACTTAAGAATGAACATCAACCACGTTTTGTTTCCGCTTTAGGTAATGGGGCGCTGCTTCAAATGAATGAAATAGGCGCTGTGACGGAACTTGATTGGTGGGACGCTACCCATTTATCCAACGAGCTCAGTGTGACTTGCGTGCCGGCTAAACATTTTTCGGGTCGCGGTCTGAGTGATTTTGACGCGACGCTTTGGTGCGGTTACGTCATTGAGACGCCTGCCGGAAATATCTACTTTGCCGGCGACACGGCGATGGGTGATCACTTTAAAGCCATCAAGGACCGTTTCCGCGCGTTTCGTCTCGTCTTATTGCCAATCGGCGCCTACCTTCCAAGGTGGTTTATGCATCCAGTTCACTTATCTCCGAACGACGCAGTCGAGGTTCATCACCTTTTGGAACCTGCCGTTAGCCTAGCGATTCACTTCGGAACATTCGCTCTTGGTGATGATGGTGAGTTCGAGCCGGTGGCTACTTTGCGTGAAGCCTTAAACACCAGAGAACAAGGCGGCTCACAGTTCTGGGTACTCGAACATGGCGAAGGTCGCGATGTTCCCTAGCTCAGGCTCTGCCACGACAGACATTGCACTAAAGTCCTGCCTTAAATAAGTCGCTTCAGTGAAGGCCCAGAATTCCCTTTATCTTGGTTCAAAGGACGATCGAATAAGAATTAAGGCGTCTTGATATGATCGATTTGCTGATGAAGTACCTATGCTCGCGGGAGCAATCACCTGGTATCACGTTTAAGTTTTGAAAACGTTAATTGAATTCCCTTGGAGAGGGCAGGAAAATTCTTGATCTCGGTGATATTAATGCAACACGCGGAACTAAGATGCAGTTGCCTTTGTGGCTTTATGCCGATAACGTAACTAAGACCGGCGACCTGAAGTCCAAATTGTAGGCAGGAGCAATATGAAACGTCCCATTAGCATTCTATTGCAAACAACAATTCCTTCGATTCAAGACGATTGGAACATAAATCGGTTTTCGCTGTTGCGCGATCATTTGTCCGCAATCACCGATGATGCAGGAAATTCAGTTTTTAAAATCACCACGCGCGATCGCGAGACGGACGGTGATGGAAACGATATTGTGCTAAGTAAGCTTGATAAGACTGATGTGGACGAGCTTTGGCTCTTTGCCGTGGACACAGGGGATGGCCTGAGTGTTGCCGACTGTGAGGGTATTACTCGTTTTCGACAAAGAGGCGGCGGCCTTCTGACAACGCGCGATCATCAGGATCTCGGATCATCACTTTGCACTTTGGGTGGCGTCGGACGTGCTCACTTCTTTCACTCCAAACATCAAGATCCAGATGACTCACGCCATGTGCGAGACGATCAGGATAACAAGGGTATTTCCTGGCCTAACTATCATTCCGGCAGCAACCGCGATTATCAAAAGATAAAGGCCATCGCCCCAGTTCACGAAGTCTTACTGAATTCAAAGAACGCTTCAGGTGTAATCGAATATTTTCCTGCCCATCCACACGAGGGAGCCGTGGGAGTTCCGGAAGACGAATATCATGCTAATGTGATCGCGACGGGAACAAGTCAGACCACCGGGCGGCCATTCAATCTCATCGTTGCCTTTGAGCGCACGCGCGATAGTAACGGCAATCTGCTCGGACGTGCGCTTGCCCAGTCAAGCTTTCATCATTTCGTGGATTACAACTGGGACACCTCTATGGGCTGCCCCAGCTTCCTCGAAGAACCACCCGGCGATCAAATTAAGCGGGAGCCGGAAAAACTCAACGACGTCAGAGCTTACGTCACCAAGGTAGCCCATTGGCTGGTGAATTACGGGTGGCGTTAAAGTTTGCCTAAGTGCACTGCCCAATCGATCAGCAGGGTTGTTGTCGGAGAACAACATAAGGCTCAGGCAGGGTCAGACTGGCGCGTCATGCGCCAGGGGTTTTTAGCAGGTGCGAGTCCGAGTCTCACCGCTATTTTCACCAGGTCAGCCAGCGAGTCAGCATTCATCTTCTGCATTACCTTACCTCGGTGAGCTTTCACGGTGATTTCGCTGATTCCAAGTTTCAAACCGATTTGTTTATTCAACATGCCGGCCGCCACAAAACGCATAACCTCCCGCTCGCGAGGCGTGAGTGATTCGTAATTGTCGCGGAGCGTCTGTATTTCAGCTTGATCATCGAGCACCGCCGCGCTGCGTTCGATGGCGTGGCGGATGGCGCTCAAAAGCACCTCATCGTCGAACGGCTTGGTCAGGAACTCGACGGCTCCGGCCTTCATCGCCTGGACTGTCATGGGAACGTCACCATGACCTGTGATGAAGATGATTGGCATGTCGAGCCGCTCGGTACCGATCAGCTTCTGCAGTTCAAGACCATTCAGGGCGGGAAGGGAAACGTCAAGGACCAGACAGCTTGGCGAGGTCGGTCTTGGACACGCAAGAAATTCTTCCGCGGAGGCGAAGGTTTCAGGCCGCCAGCCGGCGAATTTGATCAGCAACTCCAGCGATTCGCGTACCGAGATGTCATCGTCCACCACGAAAACTATTGGCTGGTCCTGCGACTTTGGAGCTGCACCAGCTAAAGTCATATGAATCCCAATCCTTACGCCCATCAACTCACTCGAAGTGCATTGTTGAGCGCTTCCAGCAGATCCGTCTCATCAAACGGCTTGAAGAGACAGTCAACCGCGCCTTGTGCGATCAAACGGGGCCGAACGCCTTCATCCCGGTGCGCAGTGATGAAGACAATTGGAATCTCCTGGCGGCGAATGGTTAACTCTCGCTGCAGATCTGGTCCGGTCATACCCGGCATCGCGACGTCGAGGAGCAGACAGCTGGTCTCGTTGACTGAATCGGAAGCCAGGAACTCTTCAGCTGACGAGAACGCCTGCGCCTCAAAACCGAATTCCTTCAGCAAATCAGGCAAAGACTCACGCACTGATTCGTCATCATCTACTACCGATATGAGTGGACGTGTAGTCATCAGCCATGCCTCACGGCGGTTGTCTGATCTGTCACAGCGATGCGTGGACCACCTGCTTCGTCTGTCATCTTCTCGTCATCACAGGGAATAGAAAACCAGAAGGTCACTCCTGGACCATCATTAGGTGTGGCGTTCAAATGGCCATGATGAGTTTCGATGATGGAGCGGCTCACCGATAGGCCCATACCCATGCCACCATCTTTCGTTGTATAGAACGCCTGGAATAATCGATCCATCGTCTGCGGGTCGAAACCCGTGCCTACATCCTGCACACTCAAGCGCACCAGACCGGCTTCGTCTCGCTCGGTCTTGAGTACTAACTCTCTCGGACGGTCATACACGCCGGTCATTGCGTCCGAGCCGTTCCGTAACAGGTTAAGAATGACCTGCTGAAGCTGCACGCGATCCCCTCTCACCAGCGGCAAATCGTCAGCAAGCTCCGCCCGCAAAATCACTCGATTCCGGTCGAGTTCGTTCCGGGACAACGCAATCACTTCGCGGGTGGCCTGATTTAGGTCTACTAATTCGTATACACCATCCTTCTTGCTAAAGAGCGCGCGCAGCCGCGTGATCACATCAGAGGCGCGGTGGCCATCGCGAATGGTGCGGCGCGCGGTTTCGCGGGCACCCTCAATGTTTGCCGGATCGGCGTCAAGCATGCGCAAACACGTACTTGCATTTGTGATGATGCCGGACAACGGCTGGTTCACCTCATGCGCGATCGATGCGGTCAACGCGCCCAGGCTCATCACCCTCGCTACACGCACGAGTTCTGAACGAGCTTTGTCAACCGCCTCTTCTGAGCGGCGGCGTTCCGTCACGTCCTGGGCCGTGCCGATGTACTCGAGTTGGCCATATTGGTCTTGCCTTGCCTGAGCCACGACATGCACGTACTTGATCGACTGGTTCGGCATCAGTAGACGGTACTGGCATTCAAAGTCGTTACCAGTCGCTCGAGCCTGCTCAATTGTTTCATTGAAAGCGGCGAGGTCATTGGGATGGACTCGCTTACTAATTCGTTCTGGGGTAACTGGCGTTGTTCGATCGAGCTCAAAAATACGATAGAGCTCATCTGACCAGGTGATTTCGGATGTGATGGATGGATACCACGAAAAGCTTCCAGTTGAACTGACCTGTTGCGCTTGCGCCAGAAATGCAGCGCTACGACGCAACTCTTCCTCTACGCGTTTTCGCGAAGTGATATCTGCGGTGAATCCGACCATGCGAGAGGGCCGACCCTGATCATCAAAGAACATCTGTCCGTTGGCCATCAACCAGTGAATTGATCCGTCCGGCCATACCACTCGGAACTCAGCTGAAATGTCGCCTGTTTGCTGCGCATGCTTTAACGATTCTACGACAGCTGGCCAGTCGGGTGGGTGTATCAGCTTTTTCCAACTCTCATACGTTCCATCAAACGTTCCCGGTGCGAGTCCATACAACGCTTCTTGCTGCGGTGACCATGTATTGACCTGCTTCTGAATGTGCCAATCGAAAGCCATCGCTCGTGCGGCCTTCTGGGCCAGCTCCAGCAGTTCCTGGTTCGCTTCCAACGCTTCTATTGCGCGCTTACGTTCCGTTATGTCCTCGTGCATCGCGATGATATATCTCGGCCGTTTGTCGGCGTCTCGAAGGAGCGTGAAAATGACATTGGCCCAGACGGAACTGCCATCCCTTAGCATGAAATGTTTTTCCATCCGAAGAGTGTCAAGTTTGCCATCGTAAAGTTCACGAAATAGATCGGCATCAACGCTGCGATTCGGCTCGTAGGTAAGCTCATCGAATGTTGCGAAGTGACTGAGTTCCTCCTCGCTACAACCAAGCATCTTTTGCAACGCGCGATTGTTTTGAAGGGGTTCTCCGGAAACTAAATCGACCAGGGTAATGCCGGTACCTGCCTCGTCGAAGATGGTTTTGAATCGCTGCTCGCTCTCCGCCAGCAATTTCTCTCCTTGCTTCAAGTTTTCGATATCCCAGTTCATGCCACACCATTTGATAACAACTGCGGATCCGTCAGTAATCGGATTTGCGCGGAACAGGAACCAGCGGAAAGCGCCATCAAAGCGACGCATGCGCACTTCAGCTTCACATGGCTCACCGGACGAGATGGAAGATTGCCATCGTTCGAGAAGCTGAGGCAGGTCGTCAACGTGGATCGCCTTCTGCCACCGTTTGCCACAAGAGTCTTCCACGGAAAGACCGGTGTACTTGCACCACTGGCGGTTCACGAAGTCTACATGCCCATTGGGAAGTGCGGTCCAGACCAGCCCGGGGAGCGCGTCGACTACGCTAGTGAGCTCGTTCTCCATTCGGGTTCTCTCCTGGCAGCTGTCATAACGAGAATGCACCTATTAAAACTGGATGTCCATCATACATTGGTATTGGTAGCGCGCCGACAGCTCCGGGTATCGATCGGTACCTTGGTGCAATAGATCTGCCCTCTCGTTTGTGGTTTACTGACTCCCATTCAATCAATCCGAGCTAATACGCGGGTGCGGCAGAGGTGCAGGCGAAGTGACTAAAACGCACCAGCAAACCAAAGGGTCAAGAAGAAAGGAGCAAGTATGAGCACAATAACCACGAAGGATGGGAGGCAAATCTATTACAAGGACTGGGGCAAAGGCCCGGTCGTGACGTTCTCGCACGGCTGGCCTCTAAACGCCGATGCCTGGGATGGCCAGATGCTTTTCCTGGCGCAGCACGGTTTCCGCGTCATAGCGCATGACCGCCGTGGTCATGGTCGATCGACTCAAACGTCTGTTGGCAACGACATGGATGGCTATGCCGAAGATCTCGCAGCGGTCATTGAAGCCCTCGATCTTCAAGACGTCGCGGTGGTGGGCCACTCCACAGGAGGTGGAGAGGTCGCTCGTTACATCGGCAGCTACGGGACAAAACGGGTCGCAAAGGCAGTTCTTATTGCGGCGGTGCCGCCGCTGATGCTAAAGACTGCTGCCAATCCCGAGGGTCTCCCAATTGAAGTGTTCGACAAGATCCGGTCGGATCTCATTAAGGATCCTTCGCAATTCTACAAGGATTTGGCAATATCGTTCTATGGCGCCAACCGGCCCGGGGCTAACGTTTCGCAGGGAACACTCGATCAGTTCTGGCTCTGGAGCATGCAAGCCGGACTGCTGAACGCCTACGAAAGCATCAAGGCGTTTTCAGAGACGGATCAAACTGAGGACCTGAAAAAATTCGACGTGCCAACGCTCGTATTGCACGGTGAAGACGACCAGATCGTTCCGGTTAAGGATTCGGCGAAAAAATCGGCCAGGCTAATCAAGGGAGCGAAGGAAATTTATTACCCCGGCGCTCCGCACGGCATTACTGCTACCCATAAAGATCAGGTCAACGCGGAGTTGCTCGCGTTCATCAAGGGTGAGAAGTCGGCTGTAGCGTGAGTTGGAGGACGCAGCGGCAGATCGCACAGCGGTCTGCCGTGCGTCAATACGGCAAAGCTCACCCGAATAATTGTGACTACAACTCATTCACACAACGCGGAATTTTTGGCTACTCAGGTGCGTCTAAAGAATTATGAGAAGCGGGAACAGCCGTCGCCTCGCCACGTTCTCCGGGATCGCCGCTCATTCCTGTTTTTGCTTTTCCTCGAGGATACTCATTTGAGTTATGTCATAGCACGAAAGCTTTCGCGAGATAATTTCAAACATCTTCGCGATGACGCGCAATGGCCAAAGCGCTTATAGAAGCATCATTCCAAAATCAGTTATGAAGAACGGCGGCTGGTAGTAATCTGCCAAATGGTCCAGCATAATCGTCTACGTGCTCGCTAATTCCATACTGAACCATCTCGCAGACTAAGACATGAAACGACCAGCAGTTTTGATTTCACTATTACTCTTAACGTTCGCGGCCATTAGCTGTTCGCGTTTTCATAATGCCGGGACGGGCTCGAAAGACGCTCGATACATCGTAATCTCGCCGATCTACAATGAAATCATCTGGGCGCTGGGTGCGGAAGGCAATGTTGTAGGTGTCGATCTATCGACTACTTATCCTCCCGAAGTCAAAAAAGTGCAGACGGTCGGATATCATCGCGCGCTTAGCGCAGAAGGCATTCTGTCACTGCATCCGACTGCCGTTATTCACGACAACAACATCGGTCCGCCGCAAGTTGTGCAACAACTTCAGCAGCTGAATGTTCAGATGAAGACCTTCTCATCAAAGAACGATTCATTCGACGGCACGAAAGCGCTAATTCGCGAGATGGGCGCGTACTTTCATAAAGAAGCGCGCGCAGAAGAACTCTGTAATACGCTCGACAGCCAGCGCGCAGCTTCGTTGGAAAAGGTGAAGCAGTACGCCGATCATCCACGAGTCGCAGTGATTCACTTCGGTCGCGCGTCGAACGTGTATATGGTTGTGGGAAAAGGCGGCGGGGGAGATGGTGGCGGCGTAAGTCAGATGATAGAACTCGCCGGTGGCCAGATGGCCATCGAGAACAGAGGCATGCAACGGATGGAGTCGCCTGAGATCATTGCGCAAGCAAATCCTGATGTTGTCCTGCTCACCGACTATGGTTATGACCGCCTGGGCGGAGCGCTCGATCAGATCAAAGCATTGCCGGGCGTTGCTACTTCGAATGCAGCCAGAAACAATCGCATCTACCGAATTGAAGAGAATGTGCTAAATTATTTTGGTCCACGCTCAGGTGAGAACATCGCGAAAGTAGCCGCAATCATTCATCAAAAGTGACAAAGAAAAATGGCAGCCGGCGAGCCCTGCTCTTACTGTTGGCTTTTATCACAGTTGTTGTGTTAACAGCTTCGATTCGCTATGGCGCGATCAATTTTTCGACTACTGAAATCACCCGCGCGCTCGCATCCCTCCTTCCCGGGCATCCGGAACCAACCTTAGATCAGCGGATCTTCCTTGAATTGCGATTTCCTCGCGCGATTCTCTGCCTTTTGGTCGGGGCAAGTCTTGGCGTCGGCGGTACGTTAATGCAGGCACTGTTTCGCAATCCAATTGTCGAGCCCGGATTGGTGGGCACTTCAAGTGGCGCTGCGTTTGGTTCGGCGCTCTTCTTTGTGCTGGGCGGCGCGATCCACAGCAGCACGAGTCTTTGGAGTCTTCCGATTGCTGCTGCGATTGGCGGCGTTGTCTCGACGTACCTCGTCTTTTTGCTTGCCAGATCGCGAGAAGACGGCAGAGCTTCGATTGTTATGCTTTTGCTTACCGGCCTGGCTGTGAACGCGCTGTTCATGAGTGCGATAGGTTTTCTGTCCTACATTGCGCGCGATCCGCAGGCGCGTTCAATCACATTTTGGAGTTTAGGGACGTTGTCTGGCGCAAGTTGGAACGCAGTTGCGATCGTGGCTATCTCGACAATTCTCGGATGCGCTATTGCGGTGCGTTACGCGAAGCAGCTCAATGCGTTGATGATTGGAGAAGAAGAAGCGACCTATCTCGGCGTTAACGTGAATCGTCTGAAGTGGATCATTTTGTCGGTAAACGTTGTCATCGTGGCTGTCGCAACAGCGTTCACCGGGGTTATCAGTTTCGTTGGCCTCGTCGTACCACACATTCTGCGCATGATTGGTGGCTCGGAGAATCGATTCTTGCTCGTCGGCAGTGCCCTGACGGGGGCCACGCTTCTGACGCTGGCCGACCTTTTGGCCCGCCTCGTCGTCCGACCGGCTGAGTTACCGATCGGAATCGTTACCTCAGCCGTTGGTGTGCCCGTGTTTATTTTCCTTTTGCGGCGTCGGCAGTACGTTTTCTGATTCTCATCATGCTTACCGCCAGCAACATTACCTTTCGCGTCGGTAACAAGCCGCTGCTTTCGGAAGTTTCGTTATCGTTCACGCCAGGTAAACTCAACTTGATCATTGGGCCGAACGGCGCTGGTAAATCGACTCTTATCAAAGTTCTGGCCAGGCTGTTGCACCCTCAAATAGGAAAAGTCGAGTACGAGGGCACTGACATCAGTCGAACAGTCGAAGCTGAACTTGCAAAACGCCGCGCGGTTCTCTCTCAGGCCGTTGAAGTAGCCTTTCCGCTAACGGTGCGTGAAGTAGTGATGATGGGACGTTATCCACATTTCGGCGGCCGGCCTGCACCGACAGATCAGAGTATTGTCGATGAAGTGATGGGCCTCTTTGATGTCTCGGCCTTCGGTGATCGCGCCTATCAGACTCTCAGCGGAGGAGAGCGTCAGCGCGTCAATTTCGCTCGAGTGTTGGCGCAATTATGGCGAAAAGGCAGCGACGGGCACTCCGGCGCGGTCTCGAGTGATACAGCTTTTTTTTGCCGCTACTTACTCCTTGACGAGCCCCTGACTTTCCTGGATATCCGTCATCAGATCGACTTCATGAACAAGGTGCGGGCCTTCGCAAACTCACCCGACGTTGTCACTGTGGGAGTGGTTCACGACTTGAATCTGGCGGCTCGTTTTGCGGATCAGATCGTGTTGCTGAACGACGGTCGTGTCGTGGCTACGGGGGCCCCTATCGAAGTCCTCACCCGCGAGCGCATCGGGGCCGTCTTTGGAATTGAACCGGTAATAGTCAGCGTAGAATCGGACATCCATCTCATCTTCAACTGAAAGCTTTGATGGACCAAATTCGCGGAGTGGACGGGTTGGTGAACTTTCCGCTCAGCTAAAGTGCCTGAGATCTTCTACTTCTTCTGAGCAGAGCTCCACATAGACTTTGAACGCATCGGGTTCGTTAGGTAGCGCAATCTCGAACTTAATGCGTAATGGTTCAGCGTTCGTCTTATTGTACATGTCATGACAAAAAGAATTGAGCGCACCAAAGCGATAGTAAGAGGTGAAGCACCGCCGCCACCAGTCGCGAAACTGATCGGCTTTAGTGTTATTTCCGTGGAGCCCGGCAAAGCAGTCGTCGAACTCCAGGCTACGCAAGCTCATGCGAATCCGATGGGCACGTTGCATGGTGGAATTCTGTGTGACATTGCTGACGCTGCGATGGGCATTGCTTATGCTTCGAACCTGGATGACGATGAGTCCTTTACGACGCTCGAACTAAAGATCAATTTCCTCAAGCCGATTTGGACCGCGCGTTTGCTTGCGACGGGGCGCGTCGTAAAGCAAGGCCGCACTATTGGTTTAGTGGAATGTGACGTGACCGATGAGAAAGGCAGTCTCGTCGCGCGCGCGACCAGCACCTGCATGACGCTGAGAGGCGACCAAGCCCAGGGAAGATAGCCGGTTTCTATCTTTCCGCTGTCACAGTCGACCCACTATTGTGTCTAATCTGTATATGATTGACCAAAACCCATTCGTGGAAGAGGCCTCACTCGACGATCACGAGCTGGTAGCGCAAATTCGTGCAGGAAGCCGCGAGGCACTTGAGACGCTGATTAAGCGGCATCAGTCCTGGATCTACAACATCGCTCAGCGCATGGTTTATGTACCGGAGGATGCGGAAGACATCACCCAGGAAATTCTGATTAAGGTGATGACGAAGCTGTCCACATTCGAGGGCCGCAGCAGTTTCCGCACGTGGCTCTACAGGATTGTGGCGAATCATGTACTGAACATGAAACGTTCGCGTGCTGAGGAACGAGAGTGGACCTTCGAACGCTACAGTGAGGGCCTCCATCGCGCACCCGACGCGGAGTTGCCCGACTCACATTCCGTTCCCGTCGACGTCAAGCTTCTTGTTGAAGAGGCACGGATCAGTTGCACCTCCGGGATGCTTTTATGTCTTGACCGCGAGCAGCGCCTTATTTACATCCTCGGCGAAATCCTGGGCGTGACTGACAAAGTTGGCGCAGAGCTTTTGGAAATTAGCCGCGACAACTTTCGCCAAAAACTTACGCGGGCACGTCGAGATCTGCATCATTTCATGCAGAATCAATGCGGCCTTATCGACAAGGCAAATCCGTGCCGATGCGCCAAAAAAACGCGAGCCTTCATGAATGCTGGATACGTGAATCCCGATAACTTGCTGTTCGCTCAGGATCATGTCAGGCGAGTGCGCGACGTCGCGAAGAAGACTTGTGACGACATGGAGTCCCTGGATGCTGCCTACGCCGAGATTCACCGCGATCATCCGTTTCTGGAGCCGCCAGACATTGTGTCATCCGTGAGAAACCTTCTGAACTCGCCTGATTTCAAGTCGATTATCGATCTTCACTAGAAGGAGAACCTCATGATTCAGCTCTTCAGTTCAATCTTAATCTTTGTACTGTTGTTGTTTGCGTCATACAAGACAGACGACTACTCGTCTGAACAGATAATCGCGATGGAGAAAGGAGCGCTCGATCGCTGGGGCAAGGGAGATCCTCAAGGTTACCTGGAAATCATGGATACAGACCTTACCTACTTCGATCCCTTTCAGGAGAAACGGCTCGATGGCTTACATGCAATGAAGGAGTTCATCAGGCCGTTTACGGGCAAGACCAAGGTGGATCGGTTCGACATGCTGAATCCGAAAGTGCAGCACGATGGCAATATGGCTTTGCTGACTTTCAATCTGCTCAGCTACGTCAAGCAGGCCGACGGAACGGAAAAGATCGTCGCACGATGGAATTCAAGCGAGCTGTATCGAAAGATCGATGGCCGCTGGAAGATCATCCATTCGCATTGGTCGTACGTTAAACCTACCAACGCCGGCCAGAATTAGGACAGCCAAACAGTTGTTTCTACGATTTCGTACATCCATCCATGTCACGTGTAATTGAGGTTGTTACATACGATTCAGATTGGATCAAGGCATTCAAAACGGAAGCGGCGGCATTGACCGCAGTTTTCGGCAACCGGCTGCTGGAAACTCATCACATCGGTAGCACCGCTGTTCCAGGTCTGGATGCGAAACCGATCATCGACATCCTTGTCGTTCTGGATAATACCGGCGACATCAATTCTTTCGACCACGCTATGGAGACTATCGGTTATCGCGTCCGTGGTGAGTGTTTAGACGCGCCCGTACCCGGCGCACCTGGCCGATTCTATTTCAGCAAGGATACGAACGGCATTCGCTCGCATCAGGTGCACGTTTGTGCGAGAGGTCACCGAGAGATCTTCGACAAGCTCGCGTTCCGCGAGTATCTGGGTGCCAATGCGGATCTGGCGGCGGCGTACGGAAAACTTAAACGCCAAGCAGCACTCGATCACCGCTTCGATAACATTGGGTATATGCGGGCGAAGGATGATTTTGTGAAGTCTACCCTGGCTGACGCACGGCGTTGGTATCAGGCCATCGGTAAACACGAAAACTGAACAATCGCTGCCAAATGCTGAACGGAGTTCCGTCTACAGACAAATCGATTTAATCAATAAAAGATCGTCGATGCGTTACGTTTATTTAGTGCTGAGCTTTGGAATTGTGGTACTCGGTCTGATTCATATTGCCGCCACACCGCGCTACTTCGCACACTTGACGGTCGCAGCGGTCTGGTTTGCTAGCGGTGGCCTCGCAATCATATTGACGGGCGTATTGAATATTTTGCGGCGAAGGTATGGCGAGATAGCGTCAGGACTGCGGTTGGTCTGTGTGATTGCGAATATAGTGATGACAAGCTTTGCGTTACTAGCCGGCTATGCGTCAAAGGCCACGATTGTTCAATACTTATTCGTGTTGGGCCTGCTGGGTGGCGCAACAGTTCTCTCACTGCTGCGCGGCGCCCAGTCCGCGAGCTGACAATCTAATTCACTGCAAAGCCCCTTCTGCGAATACTCTTCACGCAGCTCGTGTCTAAATTCTTAGTCGTTCCTTCGGCGACGAATTGGGTCATCAAACGCTGAAGGCAATCAATTCCTTCAAGTCCACCGAAGCCGTGGCCGCCGTGAGGAACGATTATGTGCAAGCTGTTTGGCAGATAACGAGCAGCCGCGTCGCCGTTTGCCGGTGGCGTTACCGGATCCCACTCGCCAGTCAGAATCAACACCGGTGCCGAGCCTCTCACAGGCTCTGAATAACCGGCTGGAATTTTTGCGCGCGGCCAAAGCGCGCATGCCTCTCGCTGCTGCCGCAAACGATAATCACCGAGAAACGTGTTCGCGGAAAGACGTTCGCCTTCACCAGGCTTGATCCATGGCAGGTCTTCCGCGCAAGTGATTGAAAGGTACATACCATTACTGCCGGTGGCCACGAGGTTCTGCCGGAATTGCAACGCGCTTTGGGCCAGCGGAGCAAAGTCTCCAGTGGCCGACTGGTGAATTATTAGTGGAATGCGCCGCGCAGCAGCCGGGTTGTAGAGCATGTAACGCACAGCCTCTGCCGCCAGGTCTCGAGTGAGTTTTACTTTTGCCGTGACAGGAACTGGGCTCGTTGTGCCAGATGAGCTCGATCCAGCGGGCGCATTTGGCTTTTTGATCTCGACCTCCACGGGCCCCTTTAATAGCCGCTCGAGCACGGCTTTCGTTTCAGCGCGCAGATTTGGAAAAGCACGATTGCACGCTTCATCTGCAGCGCATTCCGCAAGCACTCCTTGCAGCGCGCGCTCGTTACCCTGAGCAAAATCAAATGGCATGAACTGATTTGTGGGCGCCACACCCTGCAGTGTGATTGTCCGCACGTGATCGGGATGTTGTCTCAGGTAAACGAGCGCAGCGCGCGTCCCGTAGGATGCGCCAAAGATATTGATCTTGTCGTAACCGAGCGCAGCTCTCACCTCATCCAGATCGTCCATCGCAACAGGCGTGGTGTAGAGCGTGAGATCGGCCGTACTCTCGAGTTTCTCCCTGCACTTCTTCACGTCCTCGAGAGGGAAGAAGTATCCAAAAAAGCTCTGCGCATCCGCGGCGTTGAAGAAGTCACAATCGAGCGGATGTGAACCTCCTGCGCCGCGCTGATCGAGAAAGACGAGATCGCTTCGCTCGCGAATCTTAGGGAAAATCGCGGCAACACCCGGCGCGTCTTCCGTTGCCGATGAGCCGGGCCCACCGGCGATGTAGAAGAGCGGATCAGGCGAACGCTGCGCTCCCGTGGCAGGAAGTACGACAACTTTTAGACTGATCTTGCGTCCCGTGTGCGTGGCCCGATTCTCAAACACCTCGAGATTCCCACACTGGGCCTTACCTTGAATGCCAACTATTTCGCAGGGCTGCAGCTGAAGCGACGGCCGATTCGCGTCTGTTCCTGTCTGAGCTTGCGTCGTCAACAGCAGCGTTAACAGGGTCAACATTTTTCTCATAACGATTCTCCTGTTCGCAACCGGATGCGGCCGACACAATGTCACAGAAATTAAGACCAATGCAACGTCATTCCTAATCGCTGAATTACGGGTATATACTCTGACCCCAAACGTTGAGGCCTAATTAAGGACGTACCTAACGTGATTCACATCGGCATTATCGGTGGCGGAAATATCAGTGACACCCATGCTCGCGCTGCGCGTGATATCGAGGGCGTTGAGATTGCAGCCATTTACGGACTCAATCAGGAGAAATCAACAGAGCTGGGGCGTCGCTATGGAGGCGTTGTTTATTCTGACTTCGAAACATTCCTTCAGCACAAGCCGATGGATCTGGTTGCTATTGGAAGTCCTTCAGGACTTCATGCAGCGCAGGGCATTGCAGCGGCTCGTCGTGGTCTTCATGTTCTCGTCGAAAAGCCGATTGATGTCAGGTTAGGTTGCGCTGATGAGCTTATCAGCGAGTGCGATAAGGCAGGTGTAAAACTCGGCGTCTTTTTTCAGGACCGGGTCGCGCCTGACCTTCTCAGACTCAGAGAATTGATTGCGGCAGGCGAACTGGGGAAGCCAATACTGATCAGCGCGCGAGTGAAGTGGTATCGACCACTCGAATATTACGCCGGTTCACGTTGGCGCGGGACTTACGCGCTAGACGGAGGGGGAGCGCTGATTAATCAGGGCGTGCACACGGTTGACTTGCTGCTGTGGCTGATGGGTGAGGTCACGAGGGTGCAAGCGAAAGCAATCACTGCTGTGCACGAAATTGAAGTTGAAGACACGATCGTCGCGACGCTCGAGTTCAGCAATGGAGCGATCGGCACTTTAGAAGCTGCCACGTCTGCATATCCAGGGTACGCTCGCCGCCTTGAGCTGACGGGCTCAGAAGGAACGGTAGTTGTCGAAGGAGATCGCATCATTGCTGCGGACTTGCGACAGTCGATCGATGGTCTCTCGTTGAAGGGCGGGGAAGTGCTGCCAGCCAACGCCACCTCACCAGTCGTGTCAGACGTTAGCGGTCATCGCCGGCTTCTAGAGGATTTCATACAAGCGATCCAAACGAACGGCAAGCCTCGGTGTGACGGGCGCGAAGGGCGCAGGAGTTTGGCGCTGATTGAAGCGATCTACGAATCCTCGCGTTCGGGAAAAGCCGAGTTTGTTTGGCTGTAACGCAAACTGTTAGTTTGCGTCGGTTGAATATATTCAGGCACAAGGGCTGAATTTGTTTCTTTTTCAAACAAAAGCATTGACCAACCATTCTGCGCATGGTAAAAGGCTGATACATCGTCCGATGTGAATTAAGCAGTCAGTTGTTTGGGATTCAATTCCCCCATTCTCACCCGGTTTCAATCGGGTGCTCGGCATTAAATTAGGTTGGGACGTTCAATGGTTTGTCCGTCTTCGCCGGCGCTGGAAACAGTTGAAATTTGCCGAGATTAAGCGGCCAAGTCAATGGCATCAAGAGAGGAGCTAGCTGTGTCATCATCATTGTCGCGACGTCATTTCATTCTGGGACTGGGAGCAGTGGCTGCTGCAGCGACTCTCCCTGTTGACACATTCGCCGGCCTACTAGAGGCGCCACTTTATCCTCCAGTTGACCTCTCTTACTTTGACCGCGCGATTACTTCCGCGCCCGCGGCAATTCGGTTTGGGTGTGCGGCCATTACGTGGAATGGAAATGATGTTCAGGCGATTAAGGAAATCTCTGAACTCGGATTTCCCGGCATTCAACTGCGCAGCAACCTTATGAAAGACTACGGCGATCGGCCAAAAGCTCTACGCGAATTGTTAGACCAGTACCATCTTGAAATGGTGGCGCTGTCGAGCGGTGGAGTGAGTATTGCTCCTGGTACGGAAAAGGATGAAATTGCCAAGCATGTGCGCAACGCGAGATTCGTCCACGACGTGGGTGGGCATTATCTGCAAGTGACCGATTCGGCTCGTCCGAAAGGTCGAAAGCCGGAAGCGAATGACTTCAAACAGCTCGGCCAAACGCTGACTGAAATTGGCAAGCAAGCGATCGATCTTGGCGTACCAGTCGGTTATCACAATCACATGGCCAGCCTTGGTGAAGCGCCCGATGAAGTGGATCGCATCATGGATGCAGCTGATCCGCGCTACGTCAAACTCGAGCTCGACATTGCTCATTACCAGCAAGGCGGCGGCGATCCGGTGCGCGCGATTCGGCAGTATCGCGATCGTTTGCTCTTTCTCCACATAAAAGACGTAGAGAGTCTGGCGACCAATGATGAACGCGGCCGTGGCTATCGTTGGGTCGAACTCGGCCGCGGCAGAGTAGATCTTCCTGCGGTATTCGCGGCGCTCAAGGAAGTAAAGTTTCGCGGCTGGGCCGTGATCGAGTTGGATAGTGTGACCGACAAATCCAAGACTCCCAAAGAGTGCAATCAGATCAACAAAGAATACCTTGAAGAAAAGTTGAAGATGAAAATCTGATGTCAACTTTTAAAATATCGGTCATCAACGACGAGATCACTCAGGACTTCGGTCGCGCGTGTGAAGTGGCAGCGCAAGAGTTCGGTCTTCAGTTCATCGAGATCCGCGCGCTGTGGGGCAAAAACATCATGCGGCTGGATGCGAAAGAGATCGACGAAGCTCGAAAGATTCTGGAAAAGTACAAGCTGCGTGTTTGCTCGATTGCGTCGCCAATCTTCAAGGTCGATTGGTCCGGTGCCCCAACTTCCAAATTCAGTCCGAAGCGTGATCAGTTTGGCGCTGACTTCACTTTTGAGCAGCAGGACGAGCTGCTTGAGCGTGGCTTCGAACTGATGCGCGTATTCCAGGTAGATCGAATTCGCATTTTCGACTTCTGGCGGCTCGACGATCAGGCGCCTTATCGTGCGGCAATTGATGCGAAGCTGTTAGAAGCTGCAAAGAAAGCTAGCAACCGTGGCGTGACGTTGCTGCTCGAAAATGAACCAAGCTGCAACACTGCGACGGGAGCAGAAGCAAAACGAACTTTGGACGCAGTTCGGTCGCCGAACTTTAAACTGAACTGGGATCCAGGCAACGCGGCAAGCCGTGGTGAGGTTGCGTATCCCGATGGCTTCTCGCACCTCCCGAAGAATCGCCTCGGATACGTGCACTGCAAAGATGTCGTTCGCAATGGCGACAAGTCTGAATGGATGAAGATGGGCGCCGGAATCATCGACTGGGTCGGACAATATCGCGCGCTCAAGCGAGTTGGCTACCGCGGCGTCGTTAGTCTTGAGACACATTGGCGTGGTGCAGGCACTCCCGAGGAATCGTCGCGCCAAAGCATGGCAGGAATGAAAGATTTATTACGCCGCGCAGGAGCTTTGTAGGGTTGTGAGTGCGTTTTCTCATTCTCATCTGGTTTTAACCGGGTGAGTGAGGAAGCACGTTTCAGCGACGTAACCGTTTCAACGGTTTTCTTTTCTTCGCTGGATCGGAAGCATTAAAACAGTTGCGCAATGGCGGAAAGCATCCGATATCGCCCGGTTGAAACCGTGCGAGAATGAGACACAAATTGATTCAGTGACGCTGGAGAAACATTATGGCTGACAAAACAAACTCACGCAGAGACTTCATGAAGAACGCCACCCTTGGCGCAGCGGGCGTAGTGCTCGCTTCGCGGGCATCGAGCTATGCGAGCATTCTCGGCGCTAACGATCGCGTGCGAGTTGGAATCGTAGGCTACTCGGATCGCTGTCGGCAGGCCTTGATCCCTTCGTTCATGATGCATGCGAAGGAGCTCAATTTTGATTTCGTCGCAGTCTCCGACATTTGGTCTCGGCGGCGTGAGGAAGGGGCCGCGGCGATTAGCCAATTGGTTGGCCACGAGATTGCCAAGGCGCGCAACAACGAAGAGCTTTACGACCGCAAAGATGTTGATGCGGTGATCATCGCCACCGCGGATTTCCAGCACGCTTTACATGGCGTTGAAGCGGTGCGCGCCGGTCGCGACGCCTACGTCGAAAAGCCGATGGCAAACACGATGGAAGATGCAAAGGCTATTCGCACGGCTGTCGAAGAGACCAAGCGAATCGTGCAAATCGGCAGTCAACGTCGCAGTGGCCAGAATTATATTCGCGCGAATGAATTCATTAACTCCGGGAAATTCGGCGATATCGTCATGGTCGAAATGACCTGGAACGTTAATCAGCCCGGACGTTGGCGCCGTCCGCAACTGCTCAAGGAGATTCGCAAGGAAGACACCGATTGGAACCGCTTTCTTCTGAATCGTCGCGAGAACGGCAGCAAGCCCGAATGGGATCCGCGAAAGTATCTCGAGTTTCGCCTCTTCTGGCCCTACTCGTCGGGTATTCCCTGTCAGTGGATGTCGCACCAGATCGACACCGTGCACTGGTTCTCGAACTTGCCGCGGCCGCGCAGCGTTGTCGCCAACGGCGGCATTTATCAATGGCACGATGGGCGGCAGAATTTCGATACCATGACTGCGGTGTTTGATTATGGTCCGCTAAACGATATGTCGAAGGGGTTCCAAGTTTGCTATTGCTCGCGCTTCAGCAATTCTGCTGGTGGTGTGAAAGAGCTGTATTACTCGAATGGGGGGATGATCAACCTCGATACCAACAAGATCACTCCTGAAGGTGGATTGAGAGCGAAGGAAGCAGCCGAGATGCAGATGCAGCCGAATCTGCTTACGGAAATGTCTTTGGCCGACGCACCGGCGCAAACCCCGGTTGCTACGAGCGCGAACACGGGAGCGGATCGTCTGACCTCAGCGCACATGCGCAATTGGATGGAATGCATTCGCAGCCGCAAGACTCCCAATGCCGACGTCCACGCGGGCTACAATCACTCGACCGCGATCTGTATGACCATCGCTGCGATGCACACGGGCAAGAAGGTCACGTTCGATGATGCTAAACAGGAAGTAGTTGTCGGCTAGATGCTTTGATTCTGGACCCTTGAGCTTGAACAGGTCAGTATCCCGAAGTCTCCGGATACTGACCTGTTCATCCACGGCTGTCAACATTTTCCAGCGAGGAATTTCAAAATCTTCGACGCCGACTTGAAACAAATGATGAACCCTATACGCTTAATCTTCTTAACGTTCCTCTTCTTCATGATCCTAACCACTTCATTCGCACAAGAGCGCGGGGTGCGGGTGGTGAAGAATGAAGCCGCGCGCCGCGTTGATGTCTTCATCGATGGTCAGCCATTCACTTCCTACATCTGGCCGGAATCGCTCACCAAGCCGGTGCTTTACCCGTTACGCACAGCCCAGGGCACAATCGTCACACGGGGCTTTCCACTTGAGCCGCGTGCAGGCGAGCGCGTGGACCATCCCCACCATGCCGGTCTCTGGTTTAATTACGGCAACGTCAATGGCGTTGATTTCTGGAATAACTCAGTTGGTCTGCCGGCAGCAGAACGCGCAAAGATGGGCACCATCGCTCAGCGCCGCATCACTCGCGCGACCAGCGGCAAAGATCGAGGTGAGCTTGCAGTTGAAACGGATTGGATTATGCCGGACGGCCAAACGATCCTGCGCGAGGCTACGACGTTTATCTTTTCCGCCGACTCGAACCTGCGCTCGATCGATCGCACCACGACGTTGACCGCGACGGATAAGCGTGTTGTCTTTACTGATAACAAAGAAGGGATGATCGGCATGCGGGTGCGCCGCGAGCTCGAACAACCTTCCAACGAGCCGCTCGTCTTTACGGATGCAAGTGGCAAGGCAACTACAGTCAAAGTGCTAGACAACACCGGCGTGTCGGGCGAGTATCGCAGCAGTGAAGGGAAGACTGGAGACGCAGTGTGGGGCACGCGCGGCCGTTGGACCATGCTAACGGGCAAGGTAGGTGAGGAATCGATCGCGCTGGTTCTGCTCGATCATCCTAAGAACGTCGGCTTTCCCACTTACTGGCACGCACGGGGCTACGGCCTGTTCGCTGCGAACCCTCTGGGTCAGGAGGTCTTCAGCAACGGCAAGGAGAAACTAAACTTCACGCTCGAGCCAGGTAAATCCGTAACCTTTCGCTATCGCTTGCTGATTGTCTCTGGCCCCACGTCAGCCGATCAGGTTGAGACCCAATATCGCAAGTTTGCCGGCATGTGATTCCCATCATATCGGGCCGTTGATTCTTTCGGTATGGTTCCTTTTGCCTCAGCTGAGCCCCAAACAATGATCCCAGTTGATGACCGCCGCCGAAGTCCTCATTCTCCCAACTTGCTTGATCGAATAAGAATCGAATATAAACGCCGCACCGGTTAATTCTTCTGGTTCAACCTCGTCGAGTTGAAATTCATTGGTAAAAGGGAGGTGAATATGAAGGTATTCCTGAAGACAACAATCTTGTTGCTTCTGGCGGCGAGCGTAAGTGTTGTGGTTGCGCAGGACGGTGTGGTTGCTCCTGCCGATAATCTGGTAGTCGAGGGAATTCCCAAGATTCCTTTGACCATGGCGGAAGAAATCAATCGGTACACTGAATTCCGGTACGCTGGACTTTCGAATTGGCATCCCACCAGGCGCGAAATGCTAATCAGCACACGCTTTGCCAACACGTCGCAAATCCATCTGGTGAAATTTCCCCTCGGTGCTCGCACGCAGCTCACCTTTTTTAGAGACGGCACCGGTGGCGCCAGTTATCAACCGATCGACGGTAACTATTTCGTGTTCAGCAAAGGAGTCGGCGGTAATGAGAATTATCAAAAGTACCGTTACGATTTTGCCACCGGCGCGATCACGCTCTTGACCGACGGTAAGTCCCGAAACACCGGCGGAGTATGGTCCAATGCGGGCGACTTGTACGCCTACGAATCAACTCGCCGCAACGGAGAGGATGTCGATATTTGGATCCTGAACCCGTCAGATCCGAAATCGGATCGAATGCTGGCGCAGCTTAAGGGTGGAGGCTGGGGCGTCTACGAGTTTTCTCCTGATAATAAGAACCTTCTAATTGCTGAAGGCATCTCGGCGAATGAAAGTTACGTCTGGTTGATGGATGCGGCGACCGGCAACAAAACGCTGCTGACACCGAAAGGCGAGGGCGAGAAGATCCTTTACGGAACTGCTCAGTTCAGCAAAGATGGGAAAGGAGTCTACGTTACCACCGATCGCGATTCTGAGTTTCAGAGACTGGCCTACGTCGATCTCGCTACGAAGCAGCACACTTACCTTACTCCGTCTCTGAATTGGGACGTGGACTCCTTTGCACTTTCGTGGGACGGGAGAACGATTGCTTTTGTAACCAATGAAGATGGTCTCAGTGTTCTTCATCTCTTCGATACAGTAGGCCGCAAAGAACTACCGGCACCCAAATTGCCGGCCGGAGTTATCGGTTCGCTCGAATGGCATAAGAACAATCGTGACCTGGGCTTTGGCATGGAATCGGCGCGCGCTACTTACGATACCTATTCCGTCGACGTAACCACCGGAAAGATTGAGCGCTGGACCGAAAGTGAAACAGGCGGTATCAACACGAAGAATTTCTCGCTGCCGGAGGTCGTGCGCTGGAAAACGTTCGACGACAAAATGATTTCGGGTCTCTACTACAAACCGCCTGCGAAATTCTCGGGCAAGCGCCCAGTCATAATTGATATTCACGGCGGACCCGAAGGCCAGGCGCGACCCTGGTTCCAGGCTGAGAACAATTACTTCGTTAACGAGCTGGGACTTGCTGTTATTCAACCGAACGTGCGTGGGTCGACCGGCTATGGCAAGACCTTTGTTAAGCTTGACAATGGATTCCTGCGCGAAGGTTCGTATAAGGATATTGCTGCCTTGATCGATTGGATTAAAACGCGGCCCGATCTGGATGCTGACAGAATAATGGTAACGGGCGGAAGCTATGGCGGTCACATGACACTCGCCATCGCGACGTTTTATGCGGATCGCATTCGTTGTGCCCTGGATATTGTCGGTCCATCGAATCTCGTCACATTCCTGGAAAACACATCGGCATATCGTCGTGATTTACGCCGGGTTGAATACGGTGACGAACGGGATCCGAAGATGCGTGAATTCTTAAATCGCATCGCCCCGCTGAACAATGCTGACAAGATCGTTAAGCCGCTCTTTGTTGTGCAGGGTGGCAATGATCCGCGCGTCCCTTTAAGCGAATCTCAACAAATCGTCCGAACTGTACGGCAGAAAGGAACACCGGTTTGGTATTTGATGGCCAAAGATGAGGGACACGGCTTTGCCAAGAAACAGAACCGTGACTTTCAATTGTACGCAACGGTGCTGTTCATCAAAGAGTACCTGCTCAATTAACAGGTTCTTGTCATCGCGTGCTGTACACATCGTTGGACCAGAGCGCAGCAGTTGGTTCGAAACTGGAATTGGGAGGACTTGATGGCACTCTTTGACAGCCAAGGCATCGATCACGTTGGCATTAGGTATCGCGATCTGCCACGCGCGGTCGCCTGGTTTCGCGATGTCCTGGGGCTGCAGATTGACCACGAAGCGCAGACCATGGCGTTCGTTCGGGTCGGCGACGACGGTTCGCAGTTGGCGCTGTTTCAAGCACAAGGCGACGAGCCCCTGTGCCAGCCACACCACGTAGCACTGCGCGTTCCGGATCCGGCCGCCGCCGAAGCTGCGGTTCGCGCAGCAGGGATTCCGCTCAGGCGTTTCGGTCCGAATTTGGGCTTCGAGGATCCCGAAGGCACAGTCTTCCACTTTGCGCCGCTACCGTAGGTCTCGAGCCGGGTCCTCGAATATTCATTAGGGATCGTTGCCGTGGCGATACAACCGACATTCCTGCTCATCGCTGACATCGCGGGCTATACGCGCTTCATGAGGATGCACAAGATGAGCTTGGCGCACGCTCAGCTCATCGTAGCGCAGCTGCTCGAAGCTGTAATAGACGCGGCGCGCCCACGTCTCAAGTTATCGAAGCTTGAGGGTGACGCCGCGTTTTTCTACCTCACCTACTCCGCGGACGCAGAACCAACCCTTGCATTTGTCGCCGAGCATGTGGCGAACGTCTATCGCGCTTTCCACCTGCGCCTGTCGAACCTTGATGCAAATGGTCTTTGTTTCTGTGATGCCTGCAAACAGACGGGCAATCTTAAGATCAAATTCGTGGGACACTTCGGCGAAGTGGCTGTGCAAAAAGTCAAGAGGTTGACGGAACTCGCGGGCGTTGATGTCATTCTTGTGCACCGTATGCTCAAGAACGAGGTGCCAATCCCGGAGTACCTCCTGATGACCGAGCCCGTGCTTCAGCGAGTAGATAGTTCAATCCGCGAACGCGTGTCCACCCTTGAAATGGACCTCGAAGGGCTGGGCAAGACTGAAACCTTCTTCATGGACCTCGAAGGATACGTCGACGAGGTGCCGGCAAGTCTTCAGCTGTCGCTGCCGGTTCGCCTCTGGTTGTTCATGAAGCAGGGCTTCCGCGCTTTTCCCTACGTGATTGGCTTCAAGAAGCCGCTGGTAGGTTTCAGCAACGTCGATCCGACGTAGTTGGTTTGCTTTTGGCCAGTCTTGCGTGATAAATCAGGAATTACTATCTCATTCTCACCTGGTTTCAACCAGGTGAATGCGGGAGGCTCTGGTTTTTGCCTCAACCGTTTCAACGGTTTTTCCGTCGCTTGTCTTGAATGTCCCCCAAAAGTGAGACCACGAGTTTAGCTGCTTTGGATAAAGCGAAACCGTTGAAACGATTGGAAATTTTTCGAGCAATTTCTGATTCGCAGGAAGGCGAAATCACAGAACTCTTACTTCTTTTGGTATGGTTCCTTTTGACCGCGGCGTGCCTGAGTATACGAATCGAAGACATTCGGGCGGGAAAGGACTACGCGATACTCAGCGAGCGCTTCGTTTCGTTTGCCGGCGAGGTCAAATGCTTGAGCCGCTCTGAGGTGGGCTCTTGAGACCGTTCCCGCGTCGGCCCCATTTACATTGGTCGAGTTTAGAAACTCTCTCGCAGCGCGCTCGGCCTGGCCCATCACAAGAAGAGCCTCGCCATAGCGAAAATGTATCAGGTCCAGAGCGCGCGGAGCAGCGCCTGCTGCTGAGCTCTCGTGTAGCAAGGTCTCGAACATACCCAAGGCCTCGCTCTCCAGCATGTCCGCCGACTTGGAGTTTTTTGCCTGACGCTCGATCGCTGCCTGCGAAACCAAACTGTCAGCAGCTTCCAAGCTGAAGAGATAGTTGCGCGGATACTTCTGGCCCAGCTCGTGGGCCAGCGCCAACGCTTCCGGGTAGCGCTTCTCCTTTTTATAAATTGCGATAAGCAGGACCTTGGCGTCGTCACGGGACCACTCGCCTTCCTTCGCCACGCGCTCAAGGGTCTGAATCCCGCGCTTCTTCGAGCCCTTCAGTCCGGCGAAACTCGCCAGCATTCTCGCGGTCAGCGGCAATGTACCCACAACGTAGTCGTACATGCCTATAGTCAGTTCAGCATCGTGGAAGTTGGGATCCAGCTTTAAAACGGCTCGTTGTTTGTCAACCGCGCTCGAGCTTGCGCTCAAGGCAGTCATGAAACGTCTTTCCACAGACGCAGCGAATGCAGCTCGCAAAGACTCAGTCGCTCCGAGAATTGAGAGCGCCTGCGCGTCGCGAGGGTTTCGCTGCAACCGAGCCTTGGCCAGTAGCGTTGCCTGGCGCGTGTAATTGCGGAAGTCCTGGACCAAACGCTGATCAGGCTTGTCTTCAGCGCCTACGTAGAATGACTGTGTGCTGTAGAGGGCCGCTTGCAACCGGCGTGCTTTATTCAAGGCTTCCAACCAGATCGTAGTTGCCAGCATTTCCGGGCCAATTGGATCGTCCGGATACTGCCGAGCCATTTCTGTGAAGGTTTGCCGGGCAGCGTCATATTCAAGATTGAAAAGATCTTCAGATCCTTTTCTTTGCAGCTCCTCGAGACTGATGGGAGCAGTTCCCGTTTGAAGGTGTCTAAATTGCGCAGGAACATTGGCGAGCGGGATCAGGAAAAGCGGAATAACAAAAGATGTCAGATACCTGGCTTTCATAAGTTCAAAAGGCAGGCAAAGAGCACGACTAAAGACAAGGGATCAAAAGTTTCTCACTAGCAGTGAGCTATCATAGTCCTCGAACCTGCCGAGCCAAATCGCTGCTAACCGCTTCGGGATCGTCTTGCGGCGAATAGCTCATTGGCTTGCCGATGACCACCGAAACCTCACCCGGCCAGGCAAAGTGTCTGCCGGCATTCTTGAGTTCCCATAGTCCTTCGATTCGAATCGGCACAACCGGCGCCGCCAGCTTGCCGATTAACAAACCCGCACCCGGCATGAAACGATGCAGCGCCCCATCCTGGGTGCGTTCTCCTTCGGGAAATATCAACAGACTAAATCCCCGGTCCAACGCTTCACCGGCAAATCTGAAGCTCCGTCTGAAACCACTCTTTCTGGGTAGCGAAAAGACATTGAACAAGAGAACGACAGAAAGATAGGTCAGCAGGCTCCGCAGTCGAGTTACCAGCCGCGTCCCCGGCGCGGGATGAAGCCATGCGCGCAATCGCTCCCCATCCATGGCGATTGTGGTTCTGGTTCGGAATCTTGCCGGAAGCGCTCGCAGAACCAGCGCATGGTCCGTCATCGTGACGTGGTTGCAAATGAAGACTAACGGCCCATCAACTCCACGCAAATGTCTCCGGCCCCGGATCCTGGGCCAACCCAAGACCTGCGTGAACGGCAACACGATCAAATAAAGGAGGACAATTCGCAGCCAGCTTAAAGGCCAACGCTGTTGCCATCGCGGATATGGATACTCGGCTACTCCTTCGTGTCCGCCTTCGCGAATTAACTTTTCAACCTCGGCTACTGTGGTCGTGTCGACGAAAGCAGCCTCGTTGATTTCTACCTGGTAGCGATCCTCAAGAGCGCTCAACAACTCGACACGGCCCAGCGAATCAAGCTTCAGATCCACTCCGAGCCTCGCCGAAGGATCGACTGGTCGAGACACATCCTTACTGACTCGCGTGATGATCTCAAACAGGTCGCTCGCATGGCCGGCTGTCGAGCTGACTGCAGATCCATCACGCGCCAGCTCGGCTCTTACAACCGCTGATACAAGTTCTTTGCGGACCTTTTTAGTGGAGGTGCGCGGAAAGTCCTCGCCCGACCAAATAAACCAGCGACGGATTTGCTGGTGTTCCTCCAGTAACTTATTCACGCGGTTAATGATGGCTTCGGCGTTCGCGTAACTGTCGCGCAGCAACAGCACAGCGAGCGGTTCAGGTCCATGGGGGCTTTCAACTTCAATGACTACACCGTCTCGTATCTCAGGTTGGTGATTCAACACAACCTCAATGTCTGCGGGAAAAATGTTTACGCCGGCGGAGGTGACAATGACCTGTTTCTTTCGGCCTTTGAAAAAGAGATCGCCTTTGTCGTTGATCTCACCAACATCTCCGGTACGAAACCAACCATTCTCTGGCGCTCGTGATTTCGAGTCTTCTGTCCAGTATCCGGGCGAGACATTGTCACCGTGCACCAGAATTTCGCCGTCCGCATTCAGTTTTACCTGCTGACCCGGCAGAACTTTGCCGATGGAGCCTCGCACCTGCTTGAACGGGTGATTCACGCTTATTAGTGACGCAGTCTCAGTCAATCCATAGCCATGAATCAGCGCAAACCCGAGGCTCTGCCAGAACTGCTCAGTATCCGGATCCAGCGTCGCACCGCCTGCGACGAAGGCCCAGAACTTCCAACCGAACTCCGCATGGATGTCACGAAACGTCCACCAGCGCCGCAGAAAATGTTGGTGGCCACCCGAGACAAGGTCGCGGCGCAGCTTGTCGAGTTCTCCTCGCGCTTCGTGCTCGCGCTCAATCTTCTCTCGCAGCGCATCGAGAATGCGAGGTACGGTAACCACGACGGAGATGCGCTCGCGTTTCACAGTTTCCACTATCTGTGATGGACCCAAAGACTCCTGAAAGAAAACCTCGCCGCCAAGCAATTGTGGAACGAACATGCCCCCAAATTGTCCGAACACATGGCTCAGCGGCAGTAGGTTGAGAAAACGAATGGGATGAAAGAGACGTTCCCATTTCAGATAGCGTTTAATTTCCCGCTCGAGCGGCGTCAGATTCGCCATCAGATTGCGGTGGGTAATCACAACGCCCTTAGGTTCAGCGGTCGCTCCCGAGGTAAAGACGATTTCAACGGTATCGTTTTCGTCGATTGCGGGTGTCGACCAGGCTCCTGATGAATGCTGTCCAACAAGCGAACTAAGTTCTTCAAGCTCGATTATCGGAAGACCTTTCACCATCAAATCAGCAGTGACACCATCACAGAGCGCAAGCTTTGCCCTGACCTGTTCCTGGACTCGCGCGACAAATGCGGGTCCGCTCTGAAAGTCAAGCGGCACGACGATTACTCCGCGAAGCAGACAACCAAAGAAGGCTGAAACCCACTGCGGACTGTTTCTGGCCCAGAGCAAGACCCGATCGTCTTTTGTGATTTCGCGCGCTTCAAGTTCCCGAGCAAATCGTAGTGCGTGGGTTGAAACCTGACTGTACGACCAGCGCTTGAGTCTCAGTCCTTCCGTGAAGACGAACGCAGTCTCGTCTCCGCGCGACATAAAACCTTCCAGATAACTGCAGAGGTTTGTCATCAGAAGTGCCAATCCAAACCGAGCCTAAACGTCCTGGGCGGCTGAATAGCCAGCGGTATGCGCTTGGAGAATGTCGGGCTCGTGAGGTCGGCCTGCTGCGTACTTTTGTTCAAATTGAGAAGATTAAAGACGTCGAACATTAGCGAGATCTTGCCATGCCTGACAGTTGAGGTGTGCTCGACACGCAGATCCAAAGTTGAATTGAATTCAGTCCGAAAGGCGCCAAAGTCTCCTCGCGGCGTTGCTCGCACGAAGAACGGACCCTGCTCAAATCCATTGACGAACAAAAGCCGGCCGAAGACCAGTCCGTCGTAGTATCTCGCCACAGCTCCCAGCTTCACCGCATGTGGCGCTTCATAGTACGCGATTAAATTTCCCGTAAAGCCACGATCAAAATAGGTCCTCCCGTTCGAAAATGGGAGGGTGTTGGGGTCCGCGTTCAATTCGCTAAAGACCGATTGGTCGGTAAAGATGAATCCCGAATCGTTTTGCAAGACGCTATTGCCCGGGCTGGTCGGAGCTGAGGCGTGAAAAGCCAGAAAGCTACCCGAAGCTTCCCAATGACGAGCGAAGGGCTTGACCATTTCGATCTCGAAGCCCTTATCGCTGCCGCGATAGCCAGACGCGTTCGTCAGGACGAAAAAATCCTTGCCGAGCGCCACCACCTGGCGGTTAAAAAGTGTCAACCTTTGGTCGTCCCCAGTGCCCGCGATTCCGTCCGTGCCGGGATCGATCACGAGCGTCGGAGCATAGCTCGAAAACGGAACGCCAGCATTAACCACCCCGACAAGATGTCGATCATCTCGCCGAAAAAAGCGCACATGAAGCACGAGCCGATCGCCAAATTGCTTTGACAGTTCTGCCGTGATCTCGTCCGTAAACGGCCGTCGCAAACTTGGATCGACAGCCGAATATGGACCACCAAAAACGCGCAGTAAGTGGCCGATCTCCAGCGGCTGAACCAGGTGGTCGCCGTTCGTGTCGCGCCATTGCAGCACTTGTCCGCCCAGCGCCATGGCGTTTCCGAAATCAAGATAGTTTCCCTGAAACAAATGTCCGTAACGCGCGAATCCTCCTCGTAGAATAAAGTCCTGGAAAGGCAGCCGCATCACGAAGCCGAGACGCGGCTCAACGGTAGTCCAGCTGATTCGATTGCTGCCGGCGTCCCCTTGACCTGAAGAGTGTTCGAGTCGAGCGCCGACGGGAACAGAAAGCCAGCTTGTGGGACGCCACGAGTCTTGCGCAAACAGAACAAAATGGCTGACGTGCTGACGAGCTTGTGTGGGTGTATTCCAACGCACTACTTCCGCGCCGTTTCCTTCAACAAGGATTTGCTCGATGCTGTTCCGGCTGGTCCATCGATTCGTGATGTTGCTTCGATCAAATGCGGCGCCTAAAAACACACTGTGACTGCCAAACAATCCATCGTGGATCAGGCCGAATTGCGCGTTGGTCTGATAGCGCGTGTGCCTGCCTGCCAGCTCGAATGGTGCGGTTCCAGTCATTGTCAATTGGGGCAGATTAATAGAGCTGTTTGTTGAGACATCTTGCTGGGCATGGGCTGAAAGAATCGCTTGGGCAAACCCGAATCCGAGTTCCAGAGTAGAGGATGGCCTCGGCAGACTGGACCAGTGCAGCTGCAACTGATGAAAGGAGCTGTTGGTGCGTCGCGTGGCGCTCGGAGCGACGCGTGGGTCGGCGCCTGCTCGGGAATTGGAAACGTGCTGGCCGGCATAGAAGACATTCAATTGCTTGCTGGCTCTTGCAAACGGCGTGAATTGCGTAAGTAGGTGATATCCCCGAGCATCAATCGGAGCATTAAAACCACCGAGCTCTTTGGACAATTGTTGCGTGGCGGCCGAAATGAAGAATGGAAATGTCGCGCCAAGAGGCAATTTGCCACTCAGCTGCCCACCGACATCCACCAGATGCCGCAAGCGCTCAGGCCCGGGAAAGCCGAGTTGGACCAGACGCGAATCCATATTATTGCTTTGCAAGGCGTGACCTGAAAAAAACGCGCGAACGTCGCCCTGCAGCTTCGCCTCTGTCGTTGGCGTAGTCAGGATTAGATTAGCTCCGGAACCTGAGAACGAGGCAGGCTTTGAAGCGATCGTTACGGTGACATCATTCAGAGCGTCGTAATCCGGATCGGCCAGAGGACGACCAGGTAAGTATGGATCAGTTACGTCAAAACCGTTCAGACTGTATCCGTTCTCAGTCCATGAAACGCCGCGAGCGCCGAAGAGTGTGCGTGTTCCCGTGTCGAAGCCGCCAGTCTCTAGCCTGTTGGTAACCGTTGAGCTTTCCTGATTCTCGAGCAGCGACCAGATTCTTCGCGTGGTGGGGAGCGCGTGCATGGAAACCTGTCCGAAGCGCTTGCTCACTGCGAGGTCTCGATCAAACAATTCGAGCGATCGGAGTTGCGGGTCACGAGCGACAGCCGGTGTGAGCACAACCTCGACGTCCAGAGTGCGAGCGCCGTTGATACTCAGTCGAGGTAAGACGCGGCTTTGCCATCCGGTGCGCAGGAGGGCCAACGAGTACATACCGGGAGGCAATCCCACAAGTTTGAATCGGCCCGCGGTGTCAGTGGTGGCGTGACGAATTATTTGGGAAGCGTCTGCGCGAGAAAGTTGGACCTCAACTCCGTTTATCGCCTGGTGTTGCTCGTCGTGAATCAGTCCGAGCAGAGTTCCAGTTTGCGATTGAGAGAAAGCGGCAGACGCCAGCGCCGCAATTGTGAACGCTAAGATGGAAGTCCTCGGGACGACTTCGCGGAAGCAACGGAGGCATCTAAAACCTGCACTCATAAACACGCTTCCCGGACTTAGTCTACTTACTCTGCAATTTCTTTTTTGAAGTGTAATCCCTTCGTTGCTTTCTTTCTATGTCTGACAGTTGAAACGGCTCTGAGCTGGTGACGAGTCTCGTGATTATCAGGCTAAAAGCTCGCTGTGGGGTTCAAATCTCGTCCTTTGCTTTTCTATCTCTTTTTTATGAATTTGTTCATATTTCGAACAAAACTCTTGACGAGGGCAGCGTCGCGTGATAAAGAGGGCCGCATTCTCACGAGTGGCTGGGCCACTTGTTTTCAAGCCGGCGTTCGGTTGTCTGGCACCCTCGAACGACAATTTACGATCGCGACGTCCACGGTTAGCAAAAGGAGCCTACCATGAAGCCTTCAAGCGCCCCTGTGAAGCAGCTCTTCCATTGTTGCCTGTTGTTATTTATCAGCTTGGGACTCGTCGCCGCACCTGCGGTAGCGCAAGAATTCCGCGGCTCAGTCACAGGACGAGTCATCGACCCTTCCGGCGCTTCAGTGCCCGGAGCGCAAGTGACGGTCACTAACACCGCCACCAATGTCTCTCATTCGGTGACGACGAACGAGCAAGGCGTTTACACGGTGCTTTATCTAGCGGACGGGCGCTACAACGTCATCGCCGAGAAAGCTGGTTTCAAGAAGCTCCTGCAAACTATTGAAGTACGCGTAGGCGACAAGATAGCTCTCGACTTACCGCTTGAAGTCGGTAGCGTGACAGAGTCCGTCAATATAACAACTGAGCAGCCGTTGGAGACAAACTCCGCTACGGCCGGACAAGTAATCGATCGTCGGCGCATTTCGGAGCTGCCGCTTTCGGATGGCAATCCGTTTACCCTGGTGAGACTGGCGCCTGGCATCGGCTATGTTGGCGATCTGAAGTTCTCACGACCATTCGACAACAACGGCAGTTCGGACTTCATCGCCGACGGCGTACCGCGCGCTGCAGGTCATGAATTCACGCTCGACGGCGTTCCGAATACTGACGATAACGGCTCCAGTGGGAATCGCGTGGCCTTTATCCCGCCGGCTGACGCGGTCCAGGAATTTAAGGTAGAGACGGCTAGCTTCGACGCGCAACAGGCGCACGGTGCGGGCGCTACAGTCAATGTGGCGCTGAAGACAGGAACAAATGCGATCCACGGCACCGCGTATGACTTCATTCGTAACGATGTTCTTGCCGCCAACGATTATTTTCTGAATCGTGCCGGCACGGTGCGTCCAGCACTTCGCTACAATCGCTTTGGCGGCACAGTTGGCGGTCCAATAATGATTCCGCGCTTTGGCGAGGGTGGCCATCAACCCTGGTTTAACGGCAAGAACAAATCGTTCTTCTTCTTTGCTTTTGAAGGACTCAAAGATCTTTTCCCGGAACCGAGAACCGACACGGTGCCGACTCTGGCAGAACGGAACGGCGATTTCTCGGCGCTCCTTGCCCTGGGTTCAAGTTTTCGAATTTTTAATCCCTTCACTGCCAAGCAGGTCGGATCTCGCATTCAACGCGACCCATTCAATAACAACCTTATTCCGCAGGAGTTGATTAGCCCGATAGCCCGAGCCTACTTGAAATTCTATCCTTCACCAAATCAACCCGGTGATTCTCAGGGCCGGAATAATTTCATCAGCAGTAACCCGCGCACCGATACCTTTCACTCTGAGAGTTACCGTTATGATCAGACAATCAGCAATAAACAAAGGTTCTTCTTCCGCTTCACCTACAACAATCGCGTTGAGTCACGCAATGCCTGGAGCGGTCTGGTCAACGGTATAACGCCAACAGGTAACTTCCTCACGCGGAGAAATACGGGTTTCAGCTACGACCACACCTACACTTTCTCCAGCACAACCGTACTCGATTTTCGTCTTGGCTTCTCGCGCTTTCTGGAAACGAACGTGCGCCAGCACGAAGGTGAGTTTGATCCCAAGAGCCTTGGTTTCTCGCCTCAATCTTCGGCGTTCTTCGGAGATGCGCGGTACTTGCCGCGTTTCCGCATTAACAACAATAACAGTGACGATGCTAACACGCCGTTCACTCCGATCGGCGACAGTCGAGGCGATATCCGAACGCACAACGTATATGCAGTGCAGCCCACCATCACCAAAATTTTCGGCAGACATGCGGTCAAGGTGGGCTACGATTTCCGCGCCTATCGTGAGAACAGCAATCCTAGCGCTCATGCCGCAGGCAGGTATGATTTCACTACCACCTTCACGCGTGGGCCGCTCGATAACTCAACTGCTGCATCCATCGGCCAGGAACTTGCTTCGTTCCTGCTCGGCCTACCGACTGGGGGACTCATCGACCGCAACACAGCGCGATCAAATCAAACGCTCTACAACGGAGTTTTCTTTCACGACGATTGGAAGGTGAATAATCAGCTCACTTTGAATCTTGGGCTGCGCTACGAGATAGAAGGGGCGACTACTGAGCGCTACAACCGAAACATCCGTGGTTTTGACCCAACGATCAGCAGTCCAATCGAAGCTGCCGCCAAAGCGGCTTACGCGGCTAATCCGATCCCGCAGATTCCCCCAAGTAACTTCAGTGTAAAAGGTGGACTCATCTTTGCCGATGCACAGCATCGCGGGTTCTGGGACACGGACAAGAACAACTTCCAACCGCGCATTGGATTCGCCTACTCGCCTGATTTCAAAGATGGTTTCCTGCGCAAAGCCTTCGGCAGTCAAGGCAAATCAGTCTTGCGCGGCGGATTCGGGATCTATATGGAGCCCTTCATCATTGACGGCGTGCAACAAACCGGTTTCTCGCAATCGACGAACATCGTGCCGACACTAAACAATGGCTTGACGTTCGCGCCCGTGTGCACGACGTGTGGTAACCTCTTCAATCCATTCCCTACGGGTGTTGCTGATCCGCCCGGTGCGAGTCTGGGAGCAGCGACGTTTCTCGGACGCGGTCTTACATTCATTCCACCTGACCAGCGAGTGAACGGAATGGTGCAGCGCTGGGAGTTTAGCCTCCAACGTGAGTTTCCTGGACGTTGGGTGGCGGAATTCGCTTACATCGGCACTCGTGCCTACGACATCGGGACGAGTACGAACGTTACTGACGCCATACCTCGTCAGTACCTTTCGACCAGTCCGGTGCGAGACCAGACAACAATCGACTTCCTCTCGGCCATCGTGGCGAACCCATTTCAAGGGTTGATTCCCGGCCAGACACTCAACGGCTCAACCACGAGCCGCGCGCAGCTATTGAGGCCCTTCCCGGAGTTCACCAGCATTGCCTCAGAACGTTATGACGGGAAAGCGATCTATCACGCGGGCCAGTTTCGGCTTGAGCGCAGGTTCAGCCGAGGGTTTACTCTTCTTACCAGCTACAGCTGGTCCAAAGTCATAGAAGAGGTCAGCTTCCTAAACGATTCGGACACAAAATACGAGCGGCGAATTGGCTCGGACGATATTCCGCATCGCATCGTGGTCAGCGGAATTTGGGAACTGCCCTTCGGCAAAGGTCGCAAGTGGGGTAACCACTGGAATGGTTTGGTCAATTCCATTCTCGGTGGTTGGCAGGCGGGCGGTATCTATCAATGGCAGAGCGGACGTCCTATTAATCTGGATAACCGCAACATCTATTTCAATTGTCAGGGAATGCCGCGTACCACGATCAAGGGAAGCACAGTCGATGCTACTTTCGACAAAAGCTGTTTCTATTTCCATGACGCTGCCGTCCAGACAAACGGAGTAGACGATCCGGTTAAGCAGCGCGCCGACCAGCGGATCAGGCTTGCAAATAATATCCGCACGTTCCCATCGCGTTGGTCCATCTTCCGTGGCCAGCCCTTGAATTTGTGGGACCTCTCGTTAACCAAAAACTTTTCGATTACCGAGCGTTTCAAGCTGCAGACTCGCGCCGAGTTTCTGAACGCTTTCAATCATCCACAGTTCAATGATCCGAACACGGATCCAACAAGTTCCAGCTTTGGAAAGGTTACTCAGCAGAACAACCTGCCGCGAAACGTGCAGATTGGGCTCAAGCTGATCTTCTAGCAAAGAGCAAAGGGCATAGGGCAAACAGCGAAGAGCAGAGGGCGAGGGCTGAGAGCAAATGACAAATAGGTGGCGTCTCCCCGCTATGACCACGTACCTGCCCTCAGCTCTCAGCCCTCTGCGCCTTTTACTTCCGCTCGTAGAACAGTTTGTCGTAGGTGATGCCGCCGTGCTCGCGAGGGGTGCTGAGGAGAACTCCTAAACCAAATGCGGTGACGCCGGTATCATTTGGACTGTTGCGTTCGGTGCGGTTTATGAAGACGCCTTCGAACTTTTCGTTTGCTCCGTTGGCATAAACCTTAGTGGCGGTTAACAAGCCTTCAGTAATCCTCGCCTGTTCAAGTCTGAAGGTGCGCTGCTGATTGTCTTCGCCGGCAGGTTCATAGCCACTTCCTTGAATTTGGCCATCACTCTCGACCTGTAACTTAATCCCGAAGCTCAGGTAGGAGACTTCATACACACCAGAGTAGTCTCTAAGGTTCTGCTTAACCACAGGCTCGCTACGCACGTCCTTGTATTTCTCTTTCGTGACGCCGTGCTTCTCTTTGGAAAGACTCTTGAATTTATTGAACGATGCTGCCAGCTGCTGAGCCCTCGTCTGGCTGGATAAGGCTTGAGAAGCAGCTGTTACAGAGCAAGCAAGAATTAGCGTGATCAAAACGAATATGCGCATGGTTCCCCCTCAAGTTCTGTGAATGGTTTCTGTTATGTGAACACCACGCGCAGGTTCCTTGTGGCAAATGATTGTTCTGATCTTTGCGACTCTGCGTCTCTGCAGGAGATTTTTTTGATAGGGCCGATCGGGTCGACCTTCAAAGCAGGGTTCCCGCAAAGCGGCAAAGGCAAACATTGAGGCTTATTTCCTAAGAATTGGCAAAGCGGCAACAATCAAAGAATGTTCACCGCTCGGCCAGCCAGCAACGCAATTACCAGCAACGAGATCAGCGCCTGGATCATCATCAGAAGCTTTGCCCAGCGTGACAGTACGGGCACGTCGGTGGGCGAGAAGGCGGTGCTGGTGTTGAAGGCCAGGAACAGGTAATCAACAAACTTTGGTTCCCAATCTTGTTCACCTGCAGCAACTTTGATTTCAGGGTGCATAGTCATCTGCGGAAACAGGAACGCTCCATCGGTATGCCCGGGCGTTAGCGAGCGCTGGTGTGGCCCACCTCCATCCAGGCGCCAGTACCAGGAAGCGAAGACGAGAATGTTCGCTATCCAAAGCGCGGCCGCAGAACGCAAGAGCTGTTGCGGCGTTATCTGGTGTTGCATCACCGACATAAGCAGTAATGCGAGCGATATGATCATAGCCGCCGTGACAAGGCTGTTGAGGATGTAGCCAAGGAATTCACTCAGCAGATGATTGCCGAGGTGTTGAGCAATCATTATGGGCACGAGCAAACCCACCACAATCACCACAGGCAGCCAGCGCGGTGCACCGGCCGTCAGGCTCGGCGGCAACGCCGCGTACAAGCCTCCATTCGCGAGCATCGCTACAACCGCGGGCCAATGCGGCCCAACCTGCCGGGCGTGTACCTTGCTAATAGCTGCTGTAATGGATGTCTTCACCTGACGGCCCTTGTAACGCAAACTGTTAGTTTTCGTAACCGTAGAATGCCACTCAACCAACAAGGCGCGTGACAATTCAAGTCACCTTGGCGTCTCCCGCTCGGCTGTTCCAACGAACATAAACTAAATATCCAACGATCCCCGCATTCACGATCAATATCAACGCCTTAACGACAGTCGGATGGCGAATAAGTTCGTACAATTCGAACGGCAGATAGATTCCTCCCGAGAGAATAGCAAACCACTCGGCCCACGCTCGCAGGTGCCACAAACCATAAGCCTCAACAAAGCGAGCGGTGGCGTAGACCAGCGCGACGACGGCAAGCAAACGCACCTGTGAGTTGTCCAGATGCATTAAGGCGTAGCTCAGAATGCGAGGATGTCCATGGGCAAGGTTCAAAGGAAAGCGGTCAGCAATCTCTTCACCAACGTCCTGCGCACGGATGAGAGACAATAGTCCGAGACCGAGAAGTAGTACCAGGACACCTTTACTGGCTTCCCACACCGCGATGGCCCGCACACCAGCGGCTGAGCCGGTCTTTTCAGAAGAATGACCGTCAGACACTTGTCCGAAGAAGTGGTTACGACCTGGGCTCTGGTCCTGCTGCATCGGCGCCACTGAACTGAGGCTCGTCTCGTTCCTCGCCAGTATGCAACAACAAATCCCAATCCCACCAATGGCAGAGACTGTGTCAAAACTCAATTCGGTGGCATGAGGTCAGTACCATCTCGCGGTAGCGGATGGGTCTCTCTTTATCTGAGCAGGCATTCAATCGCGAAGAAAGCTTACTTACATTCACGGTCTTGGGGTCGCACGTTGTGACCCATCCGCTACCGCGAGATGGTACTGACCTCATGCCACTGAATTGAGTTTTGACACAGTCTCTGCCGTCGATGGGATTCAGATTCGTGGCGGCACCGGCCGGTAGAGAAGATCTGAAAATCTACCAACTGCCGTTGGTAGGATTGGCAGAACACGTGAAGCACAAACACAAAAAAGCACAAACGTTCAAGCACAAAGCACAAAGCACGTCTTACCTAACTACTTTAATTCTCGTCACTGGATGAATCTCCCACGCAGTTGCGCGCCAGTTTTTGCGATTGTGAGCAGCAGTGTTTTCGGATTCATTCACATGACTAGCGTCAAAGAACAACCATCCCTCGAATTCAACCAGATGGCCTACCAACATCCTTTTCAGATTCTGCTCGGATGAATCCAGTTCACGTCCCGTGGCGCTGTCGATGGGTCGCAGATTTGGAGTGACTTCGACTATGACCTGCTCGTTCCTCGGAGCGTCCGGCCTCTTCGCAACTGCGATATGGACATCGCGACGCCACAGACAGTAACAGTTAGTCGCCTCCGGCCGCGCATAGTAGGCGTCTAACACCCATCCTTGAACCCTTCCGGCCCGGTTCGTCGACCAGCGATTTCTATCGTCCCCCAGCCGAAGGAACTCATCGAGCGTCACGCTCGCATCAAAGTCTGTCTCGCGCGGAAACTCAGTTCTATTTTTCAGCCACTGTCGCGCTCGGGCATTACTCGTGAGCGCTAACCCCGTCCTTGGACAATTCAACCCGAGCAGCAGCCAAACCACCGCGAGAACCACGACCACAATCCCTGCAACCAGCAATGCTCGCTTCATTGATTCCTCGTCTAGACACGAACCATTGCGTAACGTTCTCCCCTATTTCGCCAAAATATCAGCCAAGATTAAGCAGATTACAGGGATTTGGAAACGCGTAAAGGGTTGTTGAAGGATTATGTTCCTGAGTGCTGATAAGAATTCTTTGACGCAACCTGCCGGTGCCGGCCCGCTAAAGCTGTCGCGTTCTCAGAATTTCACGTATCATTTCCGCCAGTCCCTTGAATAATCCTGGAGTGAAAGAGATGAGCGACCGGAAGTATCGGCAGCGTGGGTATATGGAGAACGATCGCGACTCGCGGCGATCAGATTCCCGCAGATCAGACTCGCAAAGACAAAGGCCACAGGCAAGTTCGCAGGGGCCGAGGGGGGCGAGGGATCATGAAGGGCCCAGGTCTCCGAAGATGATGGCGTTTGGCACGAGTGTGAAATGCGCCGCTTGCGGGGCAAAGGCACCGACGAACATCCGCTTCGAAAGTACTTGCGCGAATTGCAGCGCTGACCTTCACACCTGCAAGCAGTGCACATATTTCGATCCGGGTGCTCGCTTCGAGTGCCGCAAACCAATCGAAGCACGCATAGTGAACAAGAACGCACGTAACGAGTGCGAGTTGTTTGAGCCTCGAACTGTGGTCGAACGCGAAACCTCTTCAGGACCACCCACAGACGCTCGCCAAGCCTTCGCGAATCTGTTTAAAAAGGGCTAAGAGCAAAGAGGTAAGAGCAAAGGGGTAAGAGGTAAGAGCGAACTGCGATTTGTCATATATCATTTCACATCTGTCATTTTTCATTTGCGAAGCGTTCCGAGCTGACGTCGCTTCCTAAAATGAAAAATGAGAAATTGCAAATGATATATGACAGATGCTCTTACCTCTTTGCTCTTACCCCTTACCTCTTTGCGCTTTGCCTAGTTCATTTCTAGTGGCACTTTGTGAGCTGGAGGTGGGAAGGCGGTGTCGAGTTCCTTAAGGTCGCGATTTGTGAGTTCAATCTCGAGGGCGGCACGGTTCTCGCGAATGTGCTCGGGCCTAATGGCTTTTGGAATTACCACTACGTCACGCTGCCGCAGCAGCCACGCCAACGCGATTTGTGCAGGCGTAGCATCGTGTCCCTCGGCTATCGATTTTATTTTCGCGTTACTGAACATGCGCCTCTGGTCAGTGGAGCTGTGACCGACGGGAGAATAGGCCATAATCGGAATGCGCCGCTCGCGACACCATGACAACAAGTCCGACTCGATGCCTCGATGCTCAAGGTTGTATAGCACCTGATCGGTCGCGATCTCATGACCTCCGGACAGGTTCCACACTTCCTCCATGTCGGCGACATCGAGGTTGCTGACGCCGTAGTCACGGACGCTTCCTCTTTCCTTCAGTAGCTGAAAGGCGTCGAGCGTCTCGGTGAGCGGAACGTCCTCACGCCAGTGCAGCAGGTACAAATCAATGTAGTCAGTTTGCAGCCGCCGCAGACTTCGCTCGCAGGCCTCCACTGCGCCGCGACGGGTTGCGTTATGCGGATAAACTTTCGTAACCAAAAAGACATCTGCGCGACGATCTGCAATCGCCTTGCCGACGATTTCTTCAGCTCCGCCTTCGCCGTACATCTCTGCTGTATCGATTAGTGTCATGCCGAGATCTAAACCGAGACGAAGTGCCGCTATTTCAGTTTCGCGATTTGAAGAGTTCTCGCCCATCCGCCACGTCCCCTGACCGAGGACTGGAATCAACCTGCCGGAGGGCAACAGGGTGGTTCTTAGGTGTGCTGCACTCATCACGAACTGAAACTAGGCAATGTTCGTACCAGCGGCAAAGAGGTAAGAGGCAAGAGGTAAGAAAAGCAAGACCCGTTGCCCCTGAAGCTGCAATGCTTCTTTTACGCTTCGCCTCAACGCTCAGCCCTTACCTCTTTCCTCTTACCTCTTTGCCCTTAACAGGTGAGGGCGGTGCTCGTGTAGCCTGACGATCAGCTCGCCGAAGATCGTGTTGGCCCAGGCGAACCAGGAGCGGGTGAATTTCTTTGGATCATCCTTATCGAACGCTTCGTGCATGAAGCCAGTGCCGGCGTGTGTGGTCTTGAGCATTCGCAGACAATCTAGAATCTCTCTGTCATCGGTGCTCGTTAGCGCTCGCATGATGATTCCCAGCGGCCAGATCATGTTGATGCCGACGTGTGGCCCACCAATACCCTCCGCAGCCTTGCCGTGAAAGAAGTACGGATTGTCATTGCTCAGAATAAGCGCGCGGGTCCGCAGATAAACAGGATCATCCGCAGCACAGCAGCCGAGATATGGCAGCGATAGAAGGCTCGGCACGTTTGCATCATCCATCAGAAGATGGTTGCCAAAGCCATCGACCTCGTATGCATAAAGCAATCCGTGACGGTTCGCCGATACCTTGCCGAAGATACTTACGGCGTCTGTTATCTGTTGTGCCAACGTCAGACATTCGCCGGCCAGGTTTCGAACCGAAGGAACCGTCGAGAGAATTTCAGCCAATTGCCTGAGTGATACGACCGCGAAGAGGTTCGCTGGTATCAAAAAGGGATAGATGCAAGCATCATCGGACGGACGAAATGCAGAATGAATCAAACCGACTGGACG
>Ga0126384_10000066_pt1 | contig 40583 bp, 29 predicted proteins | sample PanSoiMetPlot_36_FD_92543 | JGI IMG/M metagenome (GOLD analysis project Ga0126384, IMG submission 92543) | Tropical forest soil microbial communities from Panama - MetaG Plot_36 | ecosystem: Environmental > Terrestrial > Soil > Tropical forest > Bulk soil | place: Panama | collected 2016-02-17 | reverse complement strand
GGTCATCAGCGGCGCTCAGACTGAAAAAGACGGCCGCGGGCTTCGAGTTCAACCAACCAAACCCATTGATTCGCTGCCGGCCGGTTCCAAGCGATTTGCCGTTGTTATAGGAGTCGATGAGTACGAGGACTCCCAAATCAACAAACTGGACGGGGCCGGTAACGACGCCAAAGCGATAGTTGAAGCGCTTGTCCAATATGCGGGATTCCCTAGGGATCAAGTTAAGCTGCTCACCTCCGATCAGCCTGTTGAGCGCCGGCCGACACGGAACAAAATTCTGCGATGGCTTTCAAACCTCCGAGGCGCAGTTCCCAAAGACGGGTTGCTTCTGATCGCATTTGCGGGTCACGGAATTGAACGCGGAAACCAGGCTTACCTGCTCCCTTCAGATGCAGAGTTGAGCAATGATGTATCGCTTCTGGAACAGAGTTCGATCAACGTCGATGAACTGAGGAAGCGAATCATTGAAACTGGAATCGGCCAGGTGGTGATGATTCTCGATGCCTGCCGGAACGATCCCGCCGCAGGACGCGGTGACGCGGATAATCGGCTCACTACAAGGTTTACCCGGGCGTTTAATTTTGAAGAACGCAACTCCGAAGTGAAGGCATTCGCAACACTTTATGCGACGGCAGTCGGAAATCGTGCCTACGAATATAAGGAGAAGAAGCAGGGGTACTTCACCTGGGCGCTTGTTGAAGGCCTGAAGGGCGCAGCCGCAAACGAGAAAGGCGAGGTGACGCTGAGCGGCCTCTTGAGCTACCTGCAGGACCAGGTCCCAAAGCGCATCAGTCTCGACCTTGGTCCCGGCAAGGTTCAAAAACCTTATGCTGATATTCAAGGCTATAAGGCTAGTGACCTTGTGCTTTCTAAAGTCGCGGTAGCCGAAAATGTTGCTATCGTGGATCCGGCGGCAATTGAAAGGACCGCCTGGGAAACCGCTCAATCAAAAAACAATGCTGCTGCATTCGCTGAGTACCTCAAAAAATATCCGAGTGGCATTTTTACCGAGCAGGCACTTTGGGAAACTATTCGCGAGAGCAGCGATCCTGCCGACTTCAAAAGCTATTTGAAAAGATTCCCGAACGGAAAAAATGCAGGCCTGGCGTCCCGCCTCGGTGAATATGCATTATGGGACCGGATAAAGGACAGTAAGAATGTTTCGGATTATCAAGGATACCTGAGAGAGTATCCCAAAGGCAGTTTTGCCGATATAGCAATACGGCGAATTCAACCTCCCCCTCCCCCGCCGCCAAAAACAGAGACGGCGCCTCCGAAGCCCAAGAATGGAGTGCTTACAGTTCTCACCAATACTCCCGCGATTGTCCTGGTGAGACCCCGTGATGCAGCTCTAAAGCCGATTCAGGGGCAAAGTGCGGGCGCTGATAACAAGTTCCGAGCGGAACTTCCTCCCGGCATTTACGATATCGAAGTAAACGCAGCGAAGTATGCACCTAAAAAAGTTTCCAACATCAAGCTGGAAACGGATGAGGCCGTGCCAATCGAGATGACTCCGCTTGGTGGCGTTATTCAAATAGGAGGCGTTGACGCGAACGCCGCAGTGTGGCTGGACGATCAAAAGGCTCTCAACACCAGCGTTAAGAAAGATGAAAAACTTATCGAACTCAGCGACGTTGCTGCAGGCCGCCACCGATTGAGGATACTACAGAATCAAGCCGAATGGACTCGGGAAGTGAACGTCGAAGACGGCAGGACGAAGTACGTGGCCGCAGAGTTCGCTGTTGCTCTCGTAGGCCTCGTTGTGAAGACAGAGCCAGAAGCTGAAATCTATATCGATGATAATTACGGAGGCCGTGCGAACGAAAAAGGTGAAATCCGGATCTCAAATCTCGCGCCCGGTCAGCATAGAATTCGAGCGAAAAAGAATGAGTTCGAGCCGGTGGAAAAAGCTCAGAATTTCAGCGCAGGACCTGCCGAAGTAAAACTGGCATTGAACAGGACGGTATTCTCGCCGGAATTTGTGGACACCTTCGATGAAGGGGCGAAGTTCTGGAATGCGCCAAAGAGCTGGCAGGTGAGTGCAGGGAAATTGAAGGTGCAGGGCCCGGGATACGGGCTGATCAAGGATACAAGCTACAAGGACTTCAGAATGGAGTTCGATCTTGTTTTTGGAAACGGCAAAGGCGCTGTCTGGGTTCTTCGGGCTCAGGACGAAAGCGCCAGCTATGTCTTCCAGCTTCATGGGCCGAACAGCCCAAAGCCAAATGTCTTTGAAACCTTCCTGTATCAGAATGGTCAGATGAAGTTGTTAAAACTGTTTCGGATTCCCGAAAACCTGAGCGCTCCCGGCGAAAAGTTTCACATCATTATTCAGGCGCAGGGGCCTGAAATTAAGCATTTCCTTCAGGTGAAGAGCAATCCAAAGGCTACTCAACCTCAGCCGTTTAGCTTAGTGACTGACTCTACATTCTCAAACGGGAAGATCGGCTTCGGCACAAAGGACGACGAAGAGTTTATTGTGCAGTTCGTAAGCATTATCCCCGCCAAATGATACTGCGTTACGGGTTAGTGCACTGATTCTTCTCAAGAGTTGGTGCACTGATTCTTCTCATGCTATCCTCGGTGACGTGACTCGAGGCCCCTGGGTTAAACACCGAATTACTCTACCTTACGCGTAGGATGGTCCCTCCCATACTGTTGCAGGCAGTTTGGGCACTGCAGAGGAGAAGCGATGAACAGAATTGCCGCCAAGTCTCTCGCCTTGCTAATCACATTCTCACTATCGATTATCTATCCCTCACTCGCTATCGGACAGACGCAAAACACCGGAGCTATTCAAGGTCGCGTATTCGAAGCGGGAACCCTCGCTCCCCTGGCGAGCGCCGTAGTAACGGTTGAGCACGAGGAGATCGGGCTTGAGCGTACTACCGTTAGCAACGATCAAGGGATTTATTACGTTGGAATTCTCCCCGCAGGGAGGTACCGAATTACCGCTTCAAAGCCGGGATATGAGAATGACTCCGATCCAAAGAACTCGGTCATTAATAGTTTTCTGATCCACATAACGAATACAGAGCGCGCCGACCAGCCGCCACCCATAGTTTTGCGAAAGGCTGGCGCGACCACGCCGGCCCCGGGGCCGCCTACTCCGACACCTCCGGCGACGCCTACGCAGCCTTCGAGGCCTCAACCTCCCAGGCAGGCTTCAACGACATCTGAATCTGATGTTGCTCAGCTTGCAAACACAACCAACGCAACTCGGGGAGGTAACTTCGATGAGCGGTTCCTGCTCTCCCTTCCGTTACCTGGGGTGCGGTCGTTTGATGCTCTTGCGTTCCTGGCCCCGGGTGTCGCTCCTCCGCCTCTTTCAATTGGCACTAATGTTGGGCCCGGCATTGGGCCCGGTGTCGGCACGACGGGCCAATTCTCGGTAAACGGTTTGCGGAGCCGCTCCAACAACTTCACAATCGACGGCTCTGACAATAATGATGAAGAAGTAGGCGTGCGCAGGCAGGGCTTCACCTCCCTTGTGCCGCAATCAATCGAAAGCGTACAGGAGTTTCAGATCTCTACTCTGCTCCCAGAGCCTCAGTACGGCCGAAACATGGGCGGACAGGTCAACGCCGTTTCTCGCTCCGGAGGCACGGGATATCACGGCACGCTGTATGGGTTCTTTACCGATAAGGCGCTTAGAGCGCGCGACGTGTTCGACTCTGATGCGGGGCCATCGATTCTGACGCTCACCGGAAATGGAAAGCCCGCTACGCTCAACGGAGCCCCGTTTACTGTAACGGTTCCCGTCGAAGGTAAGGACCCATACACGCGAGCGCAGTACGGATTTATATTCGGCGGACCGATTGGTTCGCGAACACGCTTTTTCGGTTCACTAGAGCGTCAGGATATAAACGCAAGCAGGGAGTCTCATTTCGCGGTGCCGACCATCGACGAGCGCGGGGTGTTTAGCAGCGGCGGGCGCGGTCTTCAAACAACTACCGGTACGCCGGTTCTTCCCGCGTCCCTGACAGGAAATTCGTTCCTGAGCCTCTTCCCGTTTCCAAACAACCCCGGCGGCCCCTATGGCAACAACACTTTTACCGAGGTGCTTCCTGCTGGCGCCGACGGCACAATCTACTCGATCAAGTTGGATCATAACCTTAAGGCGTTCGGAAAAGATCACACCCTGACCGGCAGGTTTAACGCCACGGATGACGACACAACACTGCCGGTGACCGGAGAGGCGATATTCTCGACCCTGCGCGCACTGGTCGATACGCAGGATGTGGCGGTCTCTTTGAACAGCGCCCTCTCGTCCGCAACCGCAAATCAGTTTCGTTTTTCCTTCGGCAGAACAAACCTGGAATTCAGAGAAGTGCGAGATAGTTTTCTGCGACCATCCGCCGCCCTACCCAATGTTCCTTTCCTTCTTAACGCTAATCTTGTTTTCAACGCCTCGTTCAATGGGAATCCCCAATTCGTTTCGGTTCCAGGGTTCAACTCTGAGACTGGGTTTGGCTCGATTCCGGGTCTTGCGTCAACCGGCACTGGCCCGATCGGTCAGGTCAAAGCTTCCGGTTTCAGTCCGCTGGGAGTAGATGTGTTTAGTTTCCCGCAAGGCCGAACCAATACTATGTTTCAGTATGCCGACACGATCATAACGACCATTGGCCGCCACCGGCTGACTGGCGGATTTGATATACGTCAGAGTCGTCTCGACAGCCTTCAAGATCGAAACTTCCGGGCACTGGCAGTATTTAGCGGCGCACTCGACATCTCGGATCAGCAATTAGCAACGCGATTAGGCAATCCTGTGCCGTACTATTTCGGCAGGGACTATCTCGCGGCAGGAGCCGCAACTGGTTTCTTTCAAACCCTGACGAACGGCAACGTCGATTCGAGTATCCGGCTGAGATACTGGCAGAATGACTTCTTCTTCTCAGATCAATTCAGGATCCGGCCGAATATTACTCTAACGCTGGGGTTGAGATATGAATTGAATACGGTCCCAACTGAAGCCGATAGCAAGATCGAATCCACCTTCAACTCTCCTGAGGTCAAGCAGTTTGAGGACGCAGAAAAACAGCTTTCAGGTGTATCGGGTTTAGAACAATTCCTTGCAGGCCGCGACAAGATATTCACACTGGACAAGAATAACTTTGCGCCTCATGTGGCGTTCGCCTGGGACCCGTTTGGACGCGGCAAAACATCGATCCGAGCTGGCTATGGAATTTACTACGATCAAATCCTCGGCGCGGTGATCAGCCAGTCCCGAAACGTCTTCCCAACGTTCCTTACGATCAATCTCGGTGGATTTAACACTGCCTTCGACGCAAACAATCCCACAGAGAGTGTGAAGACCGCACACCCGTTTGTACCAGCAAATCCAGGAATCATTTTTGGGAAGGCAGGAACTCTGAACCAGTTCGATCCTGCCAAAGGGCAAACCCCAGTTGCAGCAGAATTAGCGGCCTCTTTGCTTACGAACCTGGCGGCGGGACCGGGATTTGTTCTGCCGAACAATGATCTTGTCACGCCGTACGCACAACACTGGGGGCTCACTGTCGAACATCAGTTTGCAAATGATTACCTGGCTTCAGCTGCATATGTGGGAACAAAAGGAGTGCACCTGCTTAGGTTTGCGACGCCAAACCTCGGTCCTAATGCAATACCGCTGGTTACTGACGTGCTAACGCAATCCGTGGCTGGAATCAATCCGTTGTTTCCAGTGCTGTTTGGCGTCAGCGTCCCGCCGAATGTCAGCGGAAATCTCAGGCCGTTTCCGTTGCTGGGCTCTTTCACTTCAATTGAGTCGGATGCGAACTCGATCTACCACAGTCTTCAGCTTCAGCTGGTAAAGCGATTCGCGAAAGGATTCCAATTTACGACGGCCTATACATGGTCGCACGCAATTGACGAGGTCTCGGATTTGTTTGATCTTGAGGGTACTCGTACGTTGCCTCAAAACAGCTTTGATCGACGGGCCGAGCGCGGCGATGCGAATTTCGATGTGCGCCATCGATTCGTCTACAGTTTCATCTGGGACTTGCCCATATTCGAGAAGAGTAAAATCCTGGGAGGATGGCAGCTTGCCAGCATAGGGACGTTCGAGACTGGCCAACCCTATTCGGTGTTATTCTGTTGCGATCAGAACCTTGACGGAAACCTCACCGATCGGGTGGATCCACTGATCACGAATCCGGGTTTCGAACCGCGGAACACTTTCCGCGCTCCGGGAATTCAGACAGTTGATCTCGCGGTCAACAAGTTCTTCAAGTTCACTGAAAGGCAAAAGCTGGAGGTCCGGAGCGAGTTCTTCAACCTATTCAATCACCCAAACTTTGGGATACCAGTTCATCAACTCTTTTTTGCTGGCTTCACTACCGAACCGGCCAATAAAGACAATCATCTGTTCATCGATACTCGAGTGCCGGCGCGTACGATCCAATTCGCACTCAAGTTTTCATTCTGATGCTGGCTTCTAATTGTATCTGCGTTAATCTGCGAAATCTGTGGATGCACTGAAAATTGATCCACAGGGGCGCGGATTACGCAGACAATTGATGACAGTTCTGAAATATCTCAATCCTGCGCTGCCCGGGCTGCTAGTAATAGTCGCTCGGATCTCATGAGAATCAGGCACTTTTCGGATCCGATAAGAAAGACTGTCACCGCCATATCATCAATTCTGCTTCTGTTATCATCAGGTGGGGTGACAAGCTACTTTGACGTCATTGGAACGGACTTTGACGTCATTGGAACGGTTATACTCGCACAGGCAGAAGCTCCTGATCTCAATCACATAATTGCGGAATTCACATCCCGAGAGTCGGAAGCTCGGGCTGCCTTCGATAATTATGGCTATACGCGTTATTTGGTTATTAAGAGCATCAAAGACGGGAAAATCACAGGAGAGTACCGTCAAACTACTGAGGTGGGATTAGGGAAATCAGGAAAGCTTGAAGAAAGAGTCCTCTCATTTCCTAAACCGTCCCTTACCGAATTAGTGGTAACTCCGGAGGACCTCGAAGATCTTTCAGCGAATTGCATTTTCCCACTTGAGAGTGCCAACGCAAGCAAGTACAAGTTTAGCTACGTGGGCAAAGAGCGGTTGGAAGAGGTAGAAACATACGTCTTTAATGTTGAACCTAAGGCAAGCCCCTCTCGAGAATGCCTTTACACCGGGCAGATCTGGGTGAGGGTGAGCGATCTTAGAATTGTTAGGATGCTCGGAAGAAGCGTGCGAAAAACTAATCAGAAATTCCCGATGTTGGATAGACGACGTGTTGCGGTACGAGATCAGTTCATGTTTCCGTCTCATGCGACGGCCGACGAGGAACTGGTTTTCCCAAAAGCCACGGTTCACATGCAGATGGAAGTGCAGTACTTCGGATATGTGAAACTCCGAAACTGAGGGATAAGTGGTTGTGTGAACCAGCCAATAAAGACAATCAGCTGTTTATTGATACACGAATCCCAGAGCACCCGATTTAATTCGCGCTCAAGTTTTTTGAGAGTGCCGTTTGGACGAGCAGCAACCATTAAGGTGATTTCGACGCCAGCAATTGTCTTCCAAATGGCTGCTTCAAACCGGGTGTCAGGCGTGAAATTTTGCTCGATGCTAAATCTCAACTGCGCACAAACCGAATCTCAAGGTTGGAGCCTGACACCGTTTCCATTTGACTTACTTTTCGCACGGTACTAATTTGCAAGGCCTCCAACATTCGTCGTTCGCCGGACAACACTTGCGAACGCATTGTCCAGTACTCGGATCTATGAACGGCTTGCCGCAAACTAATTCACAACCTTGACTCGCTTTAATACTGTGCATTGATTGTGAACCCGAAAACGCGAGAGCAGCTGCGATTGAAAACCATACAAGCAGCCGTTTTACGTTTCCGTACTTCGTCGCAGAATTACGAGAATTAGGGGATTCGTTGCTGCCTGATTTTCGCTCACTTAGTGTGCCAATGAATTTCACCGGACACCTAATTCCAGGACTTAGGCGCCCGCGCTGGATGTCAGCGCAAGTGCGGTGCCGTTACTGCCAAAAGGGCACACCTTCGACGATAGTGATACGCTTGAGTGATCAGTGATCGTGATTCTATCGCAGCGTTTTGTCATTTTGATTACCATTAATTCAATTTCAAATTGCGCCATATTAGGCATTGACTGAGCCGCGTGGCTGTCCGCACTGTTTGATAGATGGAATCTCCAGTAATTAACATTGAAGTTGTCAGTCGCGAAGAAGCGAATACCATTCTCGCCTCCCCTGAAGAATGCTCGAAGGTCTCATTCCTCATCTCTATCGGCGCCCCGGAAGACGATCTACCTATTGGGTACAGGAACGTCCTCAACCGGCTGCGCTTATTGTTCGGGGATACAGTGACAGCAGAACACGGGGCCACCGAAGCAGATATTCAGTGTTTGATTGACCTGGCGGAGAAGTTGAAGGGTTCAAGCGGCAACATCCTGATCCACTGCGAAGCGGGAGTAAGCCGATCCCCGGCGGCGGCGTTGATCCTGTACACCTGTTTACTGGGTCCAGGCTCCGAAAGAAAATCGATGGACCTGGTATTACGCCAGCGTCCGTTCGCTATCCCGAATAGAAGAATGGTGGAGCTCGCGGATAGACTCCTTGGACGAGAAGGCCGCCTAATGAGTGTTCTCGGCTGAACGAAAGATAATGCGAATGACTTACTCCAAGTGCAGCAGCGCTTATCAGGCAGTCACCTGCAATTCATAGAGTCGCATTGGTCCTGTCAACGCGAGTCGGAAGGTCGTGCACATTGAACTCCGAGTTTCCACACACCTACGATGTCGCGAGTCGCTTTTATATTTATGGTCGGATCGCCGTTTACCAGCACCAAGTCGGCGCGCACTCCTTCGGTGATGCGCCCACGGTCATGGAAGCCAAAGGCACACGCTGGTTCGGAAGTCGCCGACGCCAGAGCCTGCAACGGTGTAAGGCCGGAGAGGACGAGCAGCTCCAACTCGCGATGAAGGCTCAGACCGTGCGCCAGGCTGGGGGCCGGAGCATCAGTCCCTGCGAGGATTGGCACACCCGCGCGACACAGAGCACCAACAGCTGCCTGAGCATCTGAGAGCTTCAGCTTCGGGCCGCTTACGGGTTTCATTTTGATTTCGAGTGTGCGTCTCATCGATGGTGTGATATTGGAAACGACATTCGGAGAATTCTGCCACCACGGCTTGTCTGAAGCGCCGTTGATTGCTTCGATTACGGTCAGGGTCGGAACAACGAATACGTGGTGCTGCGCTGCAAAATCGGCAAAGTCAGCATCGGGCGGCGAATCAGCAAAGATGTGCACCAGGCCGTCCACCCCGGCGGAGATGGCTTCGCGAGCCTCGCGCTGTGTGCTGATGTGTATGACGACAAGCTTGTTGCGTTTATGGGCAGCCGCAACGACTTCTTCGAGCTGCTGCTTCGTCAGCGTTGGATATCCATGTTCGTAGATAATCTTGATGTAGTCGCCACCTTCTGCGATGCGGGCATCAACAAAAGCCTGAACATCGTCGCCAGGCGCAAGGGTTGGAATATCAGGGCCGCCCATCTGGGTCGGATGGCCGTGCGGGACCGTGATGCCGGTACCCGCTGTGCGGAGATCGGCGCTGTCCAAAGATCCTCCGATTGCTTTTTTATTCCTTAGCGCCAGGCTCGCATCTGAGCCCCACATCTCGAGCTCGGTCGTGACACCGAAGTCTAAAGCATCGCGGAGAAACTGTTCGATATTCATCACGCCAAGGTGTGTGTGCGCATCAAAGAACCCAGGTAAGAGAGTCCTGCCTTTACCCTCGATGATATTTGCGGAGGGCGGAATTACCAGGTCGGTACCAACGGCGCGGATCATACCATCGCGTACGATGACAGTAGTGCGGCGAATCATGCGTGAACCATCAAAGACATCGACGTTGCGGAAGGCGAAGGTTCCGGCGGGTTGCCGAGCAGGCCTCGAGGCGGCGCAGAGCGAAAGAGTTGCAGCAAGGGTTATCGCTACTAAGGACTTCATTAGTGGTTTCCTTGGGAGATTTCGATTTCGCCGTTACCAAGATTAAGACGCCAGGAGACAGGAACCGTTAGCAGGGAATAATCGCTAAGTTCAGCTATTTCTTCTGCAGGGGCTTGGGACTGCCCAGAAGACCGTAGAGGAAACCACGTGAGGATTAGATTGGTTTCAACGAGAGAAACACACACGGTTCGGTTAAATTAAGCTGCCCTGGGTCGCAGGTGCAATCCTTACGGAAAACCGTTTGAGCCGACGTCTTAAACCGCCTCGTTGGAGGAACTTATGGCAGACATCAGGATGAAGCTACGCAGATTATTCAGGGGAAGTGAAGAGACCGAACTGAATCCCACGCCACAGCGCGAACGGCCGCCACTCAGCGCGCAGGAATTGGTCGGTAATGAAAACAACGACTTTGCTCTCGCAATGTATGCGCAGTTGCGGCAACAGCCCGGGAATCTGTTCTTCTCGCCGTTCAGTATTCGCTCCGCCCTCTGCATGATGGAGGCTGGTGCGAGGGGCCAGACCGCAGCGCAGATACGACAGTCGCTCCGAATCTCATCCTCGACCGATACGCAACGCGGCGACTTGGTGGAAATTGTTCAGCGGCTCAACTTGGCCAACTACGGCAAGTACGAAATGGGGGTGGCGAACTCGCTCTGGCCCCAGGATGGCACACCATTACAGCCTGAATTTGTGGACCTGATCGCCCGAGACTATGATGGCCACATTAATCTGGTCAACTATCATAAAAGTGCCGACGCAGCATGCTTGGAAATCAATCGTTGGGTCGAAGACAAGACCAGGCAGAAGATCCGCGATCTAATCCCGCCTGGCAGCCTGAACGCTGACACTCGTCTGGTGCTGGTTAATGCTGTCTACTTCAAGGGTACGTGGGTCCTCAAGTTTGAAGAAAGGGATACTCGTGAAGAATTTTTTTATCTGGAAGGCGGCGGGAAGGTTCGAGCACCCCTTATGTACCAGCAATGCGATCGGGTCCGATATTTTCGAGGCGCCGAATATCAGGCTGTTGAACTGATCTACGAGAGCGGCGACTTATCAATGCTTGTCATTCTTCCACACCGTAAGGATGGTCTTGGTGATCTCGAGAAAACCCTCTCACTACAAATGATCAGCGATTGCGTGCACCAGATGAATATCCGAGAGATCGAATTGTTTCTTCCACGATTCAAGACTACGTGGGAAGGAGTGGACATGAAGATGCACCTCAGCGCCCTCGGCATGCCTCTCGCATTCGAACCCTTCAAGGCCGACTTCTCGGGAATCAACGGTATCGAACCGCCTGACGAGAGGTCGTTGCACATCTCGGCGGTGTTTCATAAGGCTTTCGTAGATGTATACGAGGAGGGCACCGAAGCAGCAGCTGCAACCGGAGTTGGCATACCAGAGGGTGCGGCCTTTAGGCCTCCTAAGCCTCCGCCGGTTCCAATCTTCCAGGCTGACCATCCATTTTTGTTCGCCATCCGAGATCGGCAGAGCGGAGCCATTCTCTTCCTCGGGCGCATTGTGAATCCGACGCTCGCGAATTGATGCCCTAATTTGTTCGGTTTCCGATTCGCTCAGTTACTCTCGCTCTCGGCGACAATGCGACGATACACCTCGCGCGCGTGCTCGTAGGCCTTCTCAGCCTCAGGCCGTTCCTTTGCTGAAATCTTTCCCACTTTCTGGCTCCAGCATTGATCAACAGCCTTCAGCAGCCATTCGGCGCTCTTGCGCGAAGCCCGAATCGGTTTGTCAGCGACTTTTACGAAGATCGGATTGGTATGCGACGAAGGTAAGATTCTCAGCGCAACCCAGCTGCTGCGCTCAATTGGCACATCGAACATCACGTCATTAATCGAGCCGTCGGCGACAATCTGCTTTCGCGCAACTGGCTTGCCGTTCACTATCAATTCGACCGGAACTTCCCGAGTGTTTGCGATGCGCGCTCTTTCAATATCCCAGAAAGGCTGCCTGTCATAACGAAGCGCTCGAATCTTTTCATTGGCCGCCTCATCGAGTCGGGCCGCAACTTTGGCTGACACCTTTACCGTCGCCGCATTATTCAGCCTTACTTCACTTCCATTTGCGCCGACCAGTAATCCGTTTACCCGAAAATCCATCAAATGGCTCTTACCATCCGATACATAAGTCCGTCCATTTAGTACGCCGTCGACCCACCTGTCATAATCGAGCTTTCCATCTATCTTCGCGTAGACTCGCCCCAGGCCAACGCGCTCGCCATAGATGCACGGAAAGTCCGTTTCGCCGCTGATTCGCGTGCGGAATCCAGCATTGAGTGTGTGATACCAGACGTTTAATTCCCAAACGGAGGGCGTATCGACGGTCGAGATAAAGTCAACCGCATCATGAGTAACATCAACTACATATTCGTTAGCTCCGATACTGTCAAACTTTGGCATCTCATAATTCGGCAGTTCACCGGTTTTGACTTCCAAGCCAAATCCTGAGTGAGCAAAGCCGACGACCGCCCCTTGTGCTTTCGCCCACTTGAGAATAGGCAGATCCCACGTCGGCCAATCTTCGATCACCTTCGCGCCCGGGTACTCCTGGTCTTTCAGGCGCAACAGCACTAGGTGGCCGCAATGACTCGACGGGAATCCTGATACTTCAACGTCATAGCGCATGAGGTTATCGGCGGTCGAAAGCTTGTTCACTTTGCCTTCGAAGAACTGCTTTTGGTAATAGTAGCAAGGTCCCCACGTTAGGACGGCGCCGACGTTGAGAGCTTCACCGAAAATATGACGCATCATATCCTGCGGTAGAACTCCCTGGGTCGGACTTTCATAATGTGCGCAGCCGGCGGCGTGAATGTGATGATCCCCTGAATACCAGCCAAACTTTCTGGTATCGATCCACCGCTCGAGGCGAAACGTGACTGTCTGCGGTTTACCGTTGCTTATCTTGATTGACTGGGATTTGACGAGATACTCGGGCCCGCGCGAGAACTCTACCGTATATTCGCCTGCGGGCAATTTGATGCGCTCGCCGTCTGCCCGATAGATCTGCGGGTGAAAAGCAAAGTCAGGCGCCAGACGCTTAGCTTGCGAAGGATAGACGTGCTTCTGAGCATCTCGGATAATGAATGACCCGGTTGTCGGCTTCCCGTTCTCGTCCAGAACTTGCATCGTGACGTCCACCGCGGGCAGGCAGGTGAACAGAATGTCTACGTCATTACGAAACCCAATATCCTGAGTACCCTGGCCAACATTGAAACTCAGCCTAGCTTCACGCTTGCCTGCGTCACGGCTGTAGAGTTGTAGGATCCGATATTCGAGCTCGAGTCCGGAAAGTTCCGGTTTTAGAGGGAGCTGTCTGTAAAGATTGATCTCGAGCCAGCGATTAGGGACGTCACTCTGGCTTACGGTCGCGCGAGGACTTGGACTACCAGTCGATCGCGTGTAAACAAGCATAGCCTGAGGGCTTTCCGCTTTGAGCTGCGCGGTCACGCCTGCTTCGTTGCGGACCTTGACCAGAAAGGATCGCCAGCCTTGCTCCACCAATTCCGGTTTGGCAGGCCCTTGAACAACCTTTACCCGGCTCTCGGGATTGATGTTGACATCTGCGAGACAGTACTTGTCGAGAACATTCTGAATCTCCGAGCTTGCTCTCGCAGCATCTGTCTCGCTCTTAGCTTTCTCCAACGCCTGCTTATCAGGCTCGCTGAACGGTACGCCAAGGTAATCGGTGGCCACTATCAACCGGTTCACCTGAGCGATCAGAGGCTGCAGCTCAACCTTCTCGACCTTTGTCAATTCCTGCGCCGGAATAGAGCTGGACGACAAAATCAAAGCAATCCAAACCGCGAAATAGCTTACAGCGTGTCTGTGGACTCTCAATTCTTTGGTTTTCATATTGGCGTCCTCCCGGCGAAACTTGGCCTTGTGCAAAAGAATATGTCGGTAATTCAATGCTGGCAACCCGGTGTTGCCTACCCAGGGATCTGAATTCTCGGTTGGCTCCGGAAATACTTTAGTAACTCGTGTTCGACTGAGGCCCTCTGTTAAACTTTACTTTAGGATGGCTGGCGTATTGCAGATCCTTCGGCGTTTTTTTCGAGCCGTCGGATCTTCGAGGTCAACCCTTCGATTCCAACCTCTCCTGATCTTTTTGGTAATTTTATTCGGTGCGATATCTGCCTTTCCTCAGGCCGCGGACAATACGTCCGAGTCAGATGCGCCTGATGCACATTCGACGATTTTTGATCACAGCAGCGCGAGCCGCTTCTGGCTCTCCGGCCAGATCAATTTGATTCTTCAGTGGCACCCTTCGTTTCAAGCTAAGTACAGCGGCGATAACAGCTTCAGAGCAGACGGCGAGAACGCGACTTCGCGAGTGCTAACGCTGTATTCGGGTGTTCAGTTGACCAGGACGACCGAGGTCCTCGTCGACGTCGAAAGCGCCGGCGGCCGGGGCATAAGCGATGCCCTTGGTTTAGCAGGCTTCACCAACCTTGATGTAGTTCGCAATCCAACGCTGGGTTCCGCGCCTTATCTGGCCCGAGCCATGGTACACCAGATCATCCCGCTCAGCAGTGAAATGGTTGAATCTGAGCGTGGCCCTTTTTCTCTCGCCGCTGAATTGCCGGTACGTCGCTTGGAGGTACGCATTGGAAAGCTGGGCGTCGCTGACTTTTTTGATCTCAATTCAGCTGGCAGCGATAGTCATCTTCAGTTCATGAACTGGACTGCGGATAACAACGGCGCATTTGATTACGCGGCTGATACGCGCGGGTACACGGTTGGCGCGTTGATCGAGTATCAGGATCGCAACTGGGCGTTGCGTTTCGGTGAATGCCTTATGCCCAAAGTGGCAAATGGAATTGATCTTGATTGGGACTTGGGGCGGGCCCGTGGCGAGAACGCTGAGCTCGAGATTCGACACGAGTTCCTGAGCAATCGACTCGGCCTGATCCGATTGCTCGCGTATGCGAATCACGCCAATATGGGCAGCTACCGGGAAGCAATAGACGGATTCTTGTCCGGTCATGATAGCGCGCCTGAGATAGAGGCACATCGGAAGCAAGGGCGTGTGAAGTACGGCTTCGGCTTTAACATCGAACAACCAATTACGAAAGAAATTACTTTGTTCGCTCGCTCGGGTTGGAACGAAGGACGCAACGAATCTTTCGCATACACGGAGGCGAACAACACCGCCGAGATAGGAGCGGGTTTGAATGGGAACATCTGGCATCGAACGTTCGACAGAGTCGGTGCGGCGTTTGTGAGCAATGGTCTCTCGCACGAACACCGCGATTACCTTGCGCTGGGTGGTAAGGGCTTTCTGCTTGGAGATGGCGCGCTGACTTATGGACGCGAACGAATTCTCGAGAACTATTACACAGCTCACTTCTGGCGAGGGGTATTTGGCTCATTTGACATCCAATACATCTCAAACCCCGGCTACAACCGAGACCGAGGACCAGTTGTCGTACCGGCGATCAGAATGCATCTTGAGTTCTAAATCCGCGCTATATTCCAAGCCAGGCTCTTCCTCAACGAGGTAGCGGTGAGAGCGTCCGACTCAGTGTCTAAGTAAATCCTTAACAAGAAATCATTCGCTCTTGTTGTGTTGCGCATTTCCGCCCCAGGCGTACCAGCCGTCCGCATCATGGTCACCAGTCTTGAGACATATCAGAAGTCCGGTCGCGGTGCCAACATAGATGTTTCCTTGAGCAAGCGCAGGTTGAAAAGTCACCGGCTGGTTAAGCTTGTACAGAAAAGTAACTTTTCCGTCGCTCTGCCTAACCGAGAGCAGATGCCCATATACACTGCTAAGGTATAAATTGAGTGCACCAAGCGCAGGAGGAGAAAAGATTTGTGAGTCGGCGTTTATTCCAGCGCCCATAACTTCAGCTCTCCAATCGAACTTCCCATCAATTGCCCCAATGCAGTTCAGGAATCGGCCTTGTGCATTCATCATCCGGCCCGAAGCGTATCCAGCTCGTGAGCCTTGGTACGACCAACCGCCGACCACGGTGCCTACGCCTACCTGTTTGTTCGCAGCGTCAAGCTTGGCGGCCGGGGGCGCGCTGGCGAATCCAACAGAGGCGTCTAGTTTTATGGCTTCCGCAACTCCACCACCGCCTTGTCCGGGGCCAATCAAGCCGCCCTTGTTCTCTTCCAAATACTTTGCTTCTGATTGCCCCAACAGCGTTTTGTCCTTCTCGTTGCCTTCCCTGGGGTTGACACGCTTCAGCCCCTCGAGAGGTTTATCGCCCTCCTGCACTCTCATCGTCAGTATGAGGTGGCCGCCAGCGACGAGCGGCGCGCTGGTGCCCGAGTTTGCTTTCTTCCACACCAGACCTCCATTATCAGCATTCAGACAAAACGAGGTGCCATCGAAACAGGTGAAATAAACACGATCGCCGTTGAGTTCGGCGCCGAGATGACATCCGCTGGGATCTCTCGATCCCATATGTGCTTGCCGGTTTTCAAATCGGCGCACAACAATCGATGCGTCGTTTGGCCGGACGATCCGACCTGCGCCGATACCTGTGCGTTCGATCTTTGCCCTGCAGGATGAGCTATGTATAACCGGTCTTTGTAAATCGCGGGTTGGCTCATCAGTGGATCTCCGAGCCATTCCTGCCACAAGACCTTCCCCGTCTTGCCGTCGCACACTACTACTGTACAGCTTTCGGTATTGAAGGCGACGCAGCCGTCTTCGACTACAGACGCAGTAGGCCCGTCGTCGGACGTCTTGATCTGCCAAACCACTACACCCGTGTCGGCATTGATCGCATAGAATTCGTGGGAGCCGTAGCCGCCACCAAGGAACAGTTTCCCATCCGAATAAGCAGGCGTAGCAATGGGTCTGTTACCAGGTAATCTCACTACCCACCCCGTCTTGCCATCAGCTGTTTTGAACTCTGCTGGCCTGAGATCGCCATTCAATTCTGGAAGTGCAACTGTGATCGCTTTGTCCAGGTCAATTTGTATCTGTTTTACTGGTTGTGCCGGTTTATCACGAGGACCGACGTCGCTAGCTTCTAAAGAATCAGATTGCCAGCGCCAGAGGATCGCTAAGACAACGATCAGTGTGGTGACCGCGCACAAAACGCGCTTTGAGTGTCCCTTGAGTTTCATGATACACCTCAGCGGAGATTCTTTTCTCAGTGGCAGATTCTTCGAATCGTAGAGTGCAACGGGCTCTGTGGCTGGAATGGGGTTGTAAGCCGGATTTGCAAGAATTGCTCTGTTCAAAATGACGCTGCTTGGTTGATTGTGAGCCAGAAGTTTCGGACAGCAGTCCAGCCTTTCAATTCGGGCTGTTGGCTAGACAACAATAGAAGGCGGATTCTAAACCCTCTCCCAAATCCCCCACCCCGTGCCTGTTGACTTGGCCATTAAGGAGTCATAACATAGGCACCGTTTAACAGAACGGTCTGACCCTAAGCGTCCAGAAGATCTCCCTTCATTACCTGGGCGCAACTCGGGTGAGTTTCTATTTCAGGATGTCTGAAGCAAGCCAACTTAACTTCCTTCTGGCTTCGTTACTCATGTAGCTTCTCTGCTTAACGGTACGACTAACGAACGCCTACGGCCAGCTGAACCCGTCCGGCGTTCTTCGAACGGCAGCGTTGCAGTTCAGTCAGCGTACTTTCTCAACGCATCACTCAACCTGGAGGTGACACTCATGAAACGACCTTTAATGCTTACTGCGTTCGCATCTCTGATCTTAGTGCTCGTCGGGGCAGGCACCGTCCGACCCCAAGGAGGCGTAACGGCGCGCGCGAATCAGCATCCAGCCAACCAATCGGGAGTTATGGGGAGGATCACTTTCACGCAAACCGGAGGCGGCCTGATCATCACTGGGACTGCGAAGGGGCTGGCACCATCGACCGCCGGCCGGTATGTGTCGCTTGTCTACGACACAGCTTCCGTTCCGGGGGGGCCGACCCTCTGCGAGCCTGTGGTTCCGTTTCCGGATATGTTCGTAGGCATTTGGATCTCGGACGCCGCTGGCAATGGCCTGCTGTTTCAGGTGGCGCAGCCCTCGCCGCTCGGCACGTTCGACACTGTGTCTATTCGCGACACAACAATCAACGATGGCTTCGGCCCTGAGGCGGTCGTCGCCTGCGGCCAAGTCGCGATTAACCCGTAGACCAAATCCGGTGCCAGGAGCTGGGTTCGGACGGGCAAGCAAAGGGGCCCGCAGTTGCGGGCCCTTTTTTCACGGTGTGATTACTGCGTACTGGCGTGATTGTTCCCCATTAATGCCAAACTTTGTTGGCGGTCTCGACGATCAACCGGAGCTTTCGTCTCTCATCCTCCACCGAGATGCGATTACCAACGACCGAGGTGGAGAAGCCACACTGAGGACTCAGCGCCAACCGATCGAGCTCTACAAACCGGCTGGCTTCCTTGATGCGGGCCGTGAGTTCTTGCTGTGTTTCGTGCCGAGGAGACTTTGTAGTGACTAAGCCGAGTACTATCATCTTGTCGTCAGAAACATGCCTCAGGGGCGCAAACGAGCCGGACCGTTCGTCATCGTACTCAAGCATCAACCGTTGAGCGCGAATCTTTTGAAAAATTGGCCTGGCAATCAGATCGTAACCACCTGCTACCAGCCAACGGCTGCCCTGATTCCCGCGGCACAGGTGAAAGCCAAACGTCACCTCCGAAAACCCCTGCATCAGCGCATTTTCCATTTCGATGCCCCGACCGAGCCACTGGTCGAGAGTCCAACCCTGCGCCTCATAGAAAGATCTGGTTCCGGGGTCAAGCATCGCGGTGTAATGAGGCGCATCGATCTGGATGTATGTCGCTCCCAGTCGTACTAATTCTGCGACCTCCTCTCGAAGGATGGCGACCACATCGGCGAGAAAGCTATCAAGCGTTGGATAGGCGGTGATGGAGTGTTCTGCTGACCAGAAGTTCGCCCACAAGCTCGGACTTGGAAGAGTGATCTTCGGCGTGCGAGTCGTGTGACCGCGCAGGTAAGTAAACTCCTCTGACGAGAGGTGGCGCTTTCGGGTTAGTTTACCGATGGCTCCCAGAGAGGCTGGCCGTTCAACATGCAGATCTCCTACGCTCTCATCACCATGCCAGTTACCCCAAAGGAAGGCGTCAATGTCATGTTTACCAAGGCCAACCACTGCCTCGGTAAACTGGCTCTGGAAAGACAACCGGCGCATCTCGCCATCAGTAACGACTTCAAGACCCGCTTCTTCCTGCAGTCTAATCGCTTCAATGACAGCGATGTCCTCGATCACTTTGAATTCGGCATCGGTGATTGTGCCAACAGTTAGGTCTTCCCGGGCTTTCAGCAGCTCTGGTGGTCGGAGGAGACTACCAACAATATCGGCATGTGTTGTGATCACGATTCCCTCGCATCTCCGTGCCGTCTTAAATTTAGTTACGTCGCATCCGTCACAACAATCTTTACCGCATTAGCCCCGACGAATGCCATTAAATAGGTTGATGCCTCATTAGGTTCGTCGGCCCTTACGGATAAGAAAGGAAAGTAATCTCGGAGAATAGTTCGTTTGGAGGTATTATCCCCACCTATGATCAGCACCAATCACAATTAAAAGGAGAACAGCATGATTGATCTAACAGCGGCAAAAATGTTGAGTTTGAAAACAGTGGCGTTTGTAGTCTTGCTGGTATTTCTTCTCTGTACTTCAAACAACTACTTCGGAGGAGCCAATCCTGGACTCGAGACCGTCCAGGCGGCCGCGCAAGCTGCATCGGTTCAGACGTACCGAGAACTGATCGAGCTCAGCCAAAAGGAAAAGAAAGGACTTACCTTCTTTGTGAGGGGACAAATGATCGGGGGCGCGGTAGTCAGAATGATAGGGAACGATGCCGTGGAAGTGCGGAGCCAGGCTTACAGCCGAGTGATTATTCGACTCGATAGTGTGGATGCCGTCGCGATCAACTGAGTTTGGAGAATCATTCTTCAGCGCCTGGAACAACAAAACATTAAATCTATAGGGCCATCGTTACGGCATGCGGTCAAAACTTGCTTTATCTTGCCAGGGCCTCAAGCAAGAGCCACACCTCCACAATTCGGTCGGCAGCTCTTGCAATTCTCGACAGAATGTTGAAGTTGTTCTCTAATCCGAAGAGCTCGCATTCGCAACGTTTTGACAGGAATCCCGAGTTGATCGGCCAATTTCTTCCGGCTATCGATCTTCTGGCGGCGTTCTCCATCATAGTAACGCAGAATCAATTCGCGATTGTCAGCCGGTAGCTGTTGCAGGCAGTGTCGGAGACAAGCTGCTCGCGATTCAGGTTCATCGGTGTATGACGTCATCGACGCTGCTGGCAGCTCTCTAAGGGTTTGATCCTGTCTGGCTTTTTCTCTGTTGATCTCGAATAGAATCATTCGAGCCACTCCGAGATAGTAGCTCGCAGGATTACGAACGTCTTCTCTTTCGTAGACCCTTTTCGCGATCCGGTTGATGGTTTCATCAGCATGATCCTCAGGAAAGGGATCGCCTCGCCAGTCGAAGAACTTAATCAGGTTGTCGCGTATCTCGAGATAACGCTGGCCGGCGCTTTCTCGATCTTCTGCGAGAGATGCCAGAAACGTATCGAACGCTTCCTGGCTCAAACTCCATCTCTGGCGGGGAACCGTAACATGTTTGTTAGCCGAAGAGAGAGCGTTTACGGCGCTTAGTGAGGAGTTCATCATTTGGTGTTACCTATGCTACGTAACGTAGACTGTCCAACGTACCGTAGACCGTCTAGTCTGCGGATTGATTCTCCCATCCATCAAAACGCACGTTAGCCCACCCAGCGGCTTGGTTTCGTAATTCTGTAAACAAAACGGTTCATGCTTCAGCTTACGAAGCATTCCGCAGGCTGGACAATCTACGGTACGCCCCCTTTTATCGATAGAAATACGGATCGAGTACGCGCACCTCGGTTATCCGATCGATCGGCAAGTTGTTCCGCCTGGCTGTGCGCCGAATCGCTTCCGGTGACGGAGCATCGTATGTGCAATACGTCTTGACCCTGTCTTCGCTAACATAGGAATGAATCCAGGTCACATTGTCTTCAGCGTTGTTCAGAATTACCTGCCGGAACATCGCTTCGCCCTGGTCATTAATCGGGATATTCAAGCCATCCGGAAATGTCCGTTCAACCATATAGCGCGGCATAACAGTTCCTCCTGATATTTGGGAGTGACTTCTTCAGCACGCGCCGAATATAAGCGGAAGCGCACAGCCGGCGCATCGGTTGGATTGCCTATTTTGGGACGGATTGTTGCCTATTTTTGTTTGATGAACCCGCTCTGCAAAGCCAGGGATACGGCTTCAGCACGTGAATGAGCGTCGAGCTTCGCGAGGATCGTGGAGACGTGATGATCTACCGTTCTAGTTGATATGAAGAGGCGTTCCCCTATCTCATTATTTGCCAATCCTTTAGCCATCAATTCAAGAACTTCGATTTGCCGGTTCGTTAGCCCAGCAGGGTTTCCTCTTGTACTCTGTCGCGGGCCGCGTGGAACCCCACGCACGCCCGTTGACCGCAAAGATTGGCGTAGCCGCTCGGCGGCTGGTCCTGCCCCAAGGCCCTCGAAAATTTCCAGCGCTTCGCGCTGCGCCTGTTCGTCGCCATATGTCAGCGCCACCGCCTCGTCATAAGGGCAGCCAATCTCTTTCCAAGCCGCGCCAGCCGCACGCCAATTCCCCGACATATGAAGCGCGTATGGTGCGGCAATGTTTTCGATTGTTTCTGGTCCAGAGCCGGCGCGCCACATCCAAAACGCAAACTCACCTTGAAGCCATGGATCATTTTGGTCTTTCGCCAGCTCCAAAACAGTGCGCGCTTCGGAAATTACCTGTTCTAAGTCGCCTTTGAGCCATGTAGCCTCTGCGCGCGCAGCGGCAACAGGTGCGATGCGTTGAAGTTCCCTGGTCTGCACTGCCAACTCGCGAGCCTCATCCAGCATGCTGGCGGCATCAGGGTCTCCACGACGGACACGCAGGTGACCAAGCACTGCCAGCGCCGAAATCCTGGTTATCGCCGATACATTGTGATGCCTCAGCACAAGTTCAGCATCATCGGCAGCCCCATCCCAATCACCTTGCTCGAAATGCACGCGTGCTCGCCATCCCACCATATACAGCTTCCACGAATCGAGGTCGTGCTCACTCGTATAGACGATCCCGTCGTCCTGGTAACGCTTCGCGAGTCGATAGTTTCGCTCTCTCACTGCCGCACTGCCAAGATTAGTGAAAGCCCTGGCCGCGTGTTCCTCAAAGTTGTTTTCCAGCGCAAGCCTCAGACTCTCCTCGAGCTTTGCGCGGCCCTGTTCGTCGCTGGCGAGTAACTCAGCCGTCCCAACGTTGTTCAATGCGTGAACCAGCGTATCCGTCGCACCCAGCTTTTCGGCCAGCTCAATTGCGCGCCCGCCCCAAAGAACTGCCTGCTGAGTCTCATCGGCAAGCATATGTAGCTGCGCGCGATTGCTGTAGGCCATTGCCAGTTCCGGACCGGGTGGTAATTTCTCCAGAATCGACACCGCCTGGCCGCTGTAGGTCTCTGCTTCGGCTTTCTTGCCCAGGTACCAAGTCAGTCGGGACATCCATCGTAGGTTATCGCCGAGCTTGCAGTCGTCACCGAGTTCTTTCCAGATATCGAGAGCTTTGCCACGAGCCTTAGCCGCTTCCTCCATTTGGTCGGTGAGATAACACTCGTAGGATCGACACTCGAACAATCCGGCGCGTTCTTTTGGAGGAAGGCTATCAGCGTAACGCAACGCTCTCTCGTAATGTGATGCCGCCTGCCGATGTGCATTGAGGGCGGCCGCCTTTCTAGCTGCTTCGGGAGCGTACTTGAGCACCGCAGCGCCGTCGTCGGCTTGACAAGCGTGATGAACAATTTGGGCAAGGAAAGGCTCATAGCCTCGACTTAGCATGGCTTTTAATACAAGAGCATTCAAGCTTTGGCGACGCAGAGCGGGAATCGATTCTTCTATTGCCAATCGGGCGAGCTCATGTCGAAAAGCAACCGCATCGCCTTCCGAGCGCAGAACTCCTGCAACAAGACATTCTTCAAGAGCATTCATATCGAGAACATTCGCTTCATTGAGCAACGACATTTCGGTTCTTGATGGAATGACCGACACGAATTCCAAAAGCGCGCGAGCTGGTGATGAGAGCCGCGCCGCTCGCGACGAAACTGCATCGAATACCGTAACCGGAACCCCCGATTCCTTGCTCGCCAGAGCTTCGGTGACGAAGAACGGATTTCCTCCAGTAACAGCGAAAAGATTGTCAACCTGACGACCGGCCCGCTCCGCAAGCTTGTCGACGGCCTTGCGCGAGAGCGGAACGAGTCGAATGCGAGCTATCGATCGGTTAGGGAGATCGCCGAAGACAAATCTCAAGGGATGATCCGGACCCACCTCATCGTCGCGGTATGTAACAATCAGCATCGAGGTTGTCTTGCTGATCCGCCGGCCGAGGAACTTGAGTAGATCGAGTGTGGCCTCATCAGCCCAGTGGACATCTTCGATAACCACGATCGTTGGCACACGGCCGTGTGCAAGTTCGCCGATAGCGGCATTGAAGATTGCCGCACGAGAAGCTTCTTCATCTAGAAGAGCGAGGAGCCGGCTCTGGCTCTGGTTGGCTATGTCGTAGAGAGGACCGAGTGGTCGAGCAGTAAACAGGGAATCGCAGGCGCCCCACAACACGCGCGCCTGCTTCTGATGAGTTTCGGTGAATCGTTCTACGAGTGAGGTTTTTCCGATGCCGGATTCGCCGCTTACCAAAACAAAGCGGCCGTTTCCGCCGGACACATCAGTGAGTACCGCCTCCAGATCATCGAAGTATTGTTCTCTTTCGAGTAGTTCCATTCTTTTCTAGTAGCGGTAGGGAGAGATAGAGTTCAAGGTAAACGTACATCGCCGCGAATGCAAGATCAGGTTGCGACAGATCAGGTTGCGACAGATCAGGTTGTTGCCTTGTAAATGTGCGTTGTTGAGTATTGCATCTTTCTGCGTCATCTGCGGATGAGAGTTTTTTGTCTTTATCCCTCTGAATCGTGCATCTGTCCTGAATACTTAATGACTAATCCGCAGATTACGCAGATGAAAGAGGATCGTGGATGGGCTGATTCAACTTCGACAAAAAGACCTGCGATTGCGTAGAGCAATGCAGGTCTGAGATGCGTTTGAATAGAGGCCGATAATTGTCGGGTCGCGCTGCGTCAGTTTTTGTCTTTCTGTTTGGATGTCGGTTTTGGCGGCAGATCGCTTCCCGGAGCAAGATCTATCCGCGGCAATACATCAATTCTCGGCATAGGCATCGGAACGGGCATTGGTACCGGCATCGAAACGTTTACTTCGACCGGAATTTTGGCGTCGCCGCTTTCTTCACCCTGCTCGTTGTCTTTATCTTGATCTTTATCTTTCTCTTTGATCTTTTTCACATCGATATCGAGATCGCCGGCCTTCTCCGCGGCTTTTCCATCTCGCATCAGAAGCATGCCAAGCGCCCAGGCTGCATTCTTACGCACATTGTTACTTGCATCCTTCATAGCCGTATTCAGTGCCCCGACCGCTCGATGATCACCCTTTAATCCAAGTGCCCACGCGGCCTGGGATCTGACTTGCGCGTCCTGGTCTCTCAGAGCGTTCATCAGCGGCTCAACTGATCGTTGATCTCCTTTCAAACCCAGCGACCAGGCGGCTTTTTCTCTCACCCGCGGTTCACTATCATTCAAGGAGTTGACTAGAGGCTCAACTGCCTTGCTATTGCCCTTTAGACCCAACGACCACGCCGACTGCTCACGAACCTTCGGATTCTCATCTCTCAGTGAGTTGGTCAACGGCTCCACTGCGCGGCTGTCACCTTGAAGCCCCAGTGACCACGCGGCTTTTTCGCGCACCTTTGTTTCGCTATCGGTTAACAAAGCCAGTAAAGGCTCTACCACATTCTTGTCCTGCTTTAGGCCCATGCCCCATGCTGCGTTTTCGCGAACTCGCACATCGGAATCACGCCCCGCCCCAATTACCGGCTCGACCGTGCGAGGATCCCTTATCACGCCAAGCGCGAAGACTGCGTTAGCACGCACAATGGGGTTCGGATGCCTAACAACCGCAATCAACGGGTCAACGGACTGAGCACCGATCGCTGCGAGCGCTCCTGCGGCTATTCTGCCTGGTGTGGTCGGCGCATCGCCTCCGCCAAAGTGACGACCTCTTCCGTTTTGATCATCGCAATAGATTTCGCCAGTTATCTGCGCATCATCGCCGAGCATCTGAATCAGGTTAGGGATGGCCGGCGCGGCGCGTTTTCCCATCGCGCCAATTTGACAGGCGGCGGTGGCTCTCTCGACCGGATTCGCCGAATTGAGCAATCGTATTTTTTCTGAAAGATCGGCGGGCGGGCTGCTAGTTTCCTGGCTTGCGTCCAGAGCATTGGTTTCTGTTGTGCTTCGAGCTTGAGTCGAATACAGAGCCGCGGAAAGACAAAAGAACACCAGGGCTGTTGCGAAAAGTGTTTGTCGTTTCATGGAAACCTCCCTGCAACAAATTGAAAAGGGCACAGCGCTGTTTTCGCCTCGTGAGGTTAAACCGGGTCAATTCATTTCTTTTCGGTTGCGATCGATTTTGTAACGCCTACTTTTGCCTGGTCTTAATCCTGACCTCTTCACGGACTTGCGGGCGCACAACCACGTCAGAAACAACACGAAGACTTCTGGCATCATTGTTGGACTCATTATCTTTGTCGGAATCACGGTCACCGGAAAATGAGTCCGCACTCTTCATCAACAACATTCCGAGCGCCCAGGCCGCCTTTTTTCTGACTTCAGTGTTAGGATCCTTCAACAAATCCTTAAGCTCGCTCGCGGCACGCGTATCCCCTTTCAACCCGAGCGCCCACGCCGCCATTCCTCGGATCTTAGGGCTCGGATCTCTCAATAAAGCCATGAGCGGCTCAACAGACCGCCTGTCGCCTTTTAATCCAAGAGCCCAGGCGGCTTTCTCGCGGACGTCCGCATTCTCGTCTCTTAAGGCTGCTATCAGAGGATCTATGCAGCGGGAATCCCCCTTCAGTCCCAATGCCCACGCGGCCTGTTCACGAACGCGAGCCTCAGGATCTCTCAGCGCGCCAATCAGCGCGTCTGTTCCCTGCGAACTGCCGTGGAGGCCGAGGCCCCATGCAGCCTTCATTCGGACTTGCCAGTTCTGATCCTTCAAAGCTGCCACCAAAGTGGTAGCCGCTTCGGGGTCGCCAATCTGCGTTAGAGCGAACAGCGCCTGTTGACGCACTTCCGCATCTTCATCTTTCAATGCCTCGCGAAGTGATTCTATGGCGGTTCTCTTCTCCGCCTGGGTGTTCGCCGTCTGGGTGTTCGCGGCTGTTGGCGCTTCCTGATTTGCCGCCATGTCTGCATCAGCCGCTGGTTCAATTTTGTCCAGGGAAAGGTGAGCGGCGACTACCGCCTGGGCAGATGGATTATTGACCTGGCTTTGCATTGGAACTCCCGCAGCATATTCCAACCGCGTCGGCGTATCGCTTGCTGTTTCAAGTGCAATTGCGCTCTGCTGGTGCGCTTTTGCAGTCAGACGAATGGTTGCGAGGGGAAATACCATTAGAACAATCAACGTACCGACAAATACTGCGGCAGAACGTGGTAATCCTCGTCTCTTAAGATCGGGATCCAGAATTGCCAAAAGCCTACCCTCCAGCTCCGACCGCCTGGCTATTGCGACGGCAGCAAGCGAGGAGCATTTGATCGATCGGAATGTGCGGGCCATTTCCAGCAGGTGGCCTGCGTAGTCTGAGGCTTTGGTTCCAATATGTATGACTTGATCATCACAGGCCCGCTCTCTCTCAATCCGCAGCTGACGAGAAGCGAGCCAGACCAATGGGTTAAACCAGTAAAGAGAGCAGGCAATCTGAGCGAACAACTGAGTCAGGCAGTCTCGGCGTTTCACATGTGCCAATTCGTGAATGAGGACGACCTGTCGGCGCTCGAGGGGCCAACGATCTGCGTCGGAGGGAAGCAATATCGCTGCGTTTATCAGACCGCAGGTCACCGGCATTGACAACCGTGGAGTTTTCAACAGCTGAACCGGTCTCATCAAACCAATTTGCCATGCAATATCGTTTGCTGCGTTCAGCCAGCGAGTATCGATGACTTTCTCCGCCCGATCGGCTATCCACCATATGTTAGCGGTGCCGATAAGAAGCCTGCCTAAGATCAAGAAGGAGCCCGCAAGCCACAACATCAGGGCCCATCCGATCCACTTCGGTCGAAGCGGTGCGGAGGTATCGCTCAATTCAGTCTGAGAGTCGATAGGAAACTGAGTGCTCAAAGACGCGGCCGCGGTCGGTGGATTCCCTGTTGAAGGAACTACTGAGTAAGGATCCGTGATTGTGGAGACGGCAACTATTTGATTCGGATTTGTCGCGTGAGGGTCTGGGGTCGGCTCAGGAGAAGAAAGAACGGCTATTCGCCAGACCGGAAGGCTTATAGATAGCATCGGAAGCGCAAGCACCCCGGCTATTGCAACCGTCCACACAAAGTGTCGTGCGGCTGCTGACGCATGCCTGAGAGCGAACGACAATCCTGCGGCAACTGCTAAAACCAGAATCGCTTTTATCGAGATCGAAATAAGCTGTTCCGTCAACGCATGATCTTGAAACCAGCTGAGCAATCCGGTCATAGTCATCGGCCCTCCTTTCTGGCCTTGTCAATTAGTGCGGACAAGCGTTCCAGCTCTTCATCCGACAACCGTGATTTGGACATGTCGAGCAGGGCAGATACTGTTTGTTCGGTCGAATTATCGAAGAAGGTTTGCACAAGCTGCTTCAAAGCAGACTGGCGCGCCTTATCACGCGAAAGCGTCGGCAGGTATATGTAGCGCGGCCCCTGCTGCTCGTGCCTGAGGTAACCTTTCTCTTCAAGCAGTCGAAGCATTGCACGGACGGCTGAATAACCGGGCGGATCGGGCATATTCTCCAGAACTTCGGCGGCGGTGGCGCGTCCAAGCCGGTATATTGCGTCCATTATCTGCCGCTCCCGCCTGCTTAAATTCAAGTGAGGGTGCTTTGACATAAGTAGCTCCTCGATCCAATGTGCTAATTTTTTAGCACTATTGATTATCGGTGTCAATAGCGAAACTGCTAATTTCTTAGCATCGGGTTGATGCCTACTGAAACGACACGACGCCGGCAGGAGTTCCGTGTTATTATGGGGCCCCGCACGAACCACCCAATCCCAGTCTTCTTCCGGGTGTCCAAGATGTACTTAACGGTTTTCTCCGCTTTCGCCACGATTCTTTCAGTTGTCTGGTTGCCTCTACTCTCAAATGGTCAATCTCCGGTTGACGACCCTACTCTGAGGCTTAGGTCGGATCTCGTTCTGGTCGATGTGCTTCCGATGCAGAAGCAAACTGGACGCATCATCAACGGACTCAATCGGGACGATTTCACGATCTTTGAGGACGGTGTGAAGCAGACAGTCTCGCACTTCAGCCGGGATAAACTTCCGGTGTCCCTGGTGTTGCTGGTGGATCGCGCAGGCTGTGTGAATCCGTTTGATGAGAAGATTCGGAGCGCGACAATCAAAGCACTTGGGAATCTGAAACCTGATGATGAAGTGGCGATTATGACCTTCTCGAACAAGGTGTCGCTGGTGCAGCCTTTCACCCGCGATCGCAAACTGGTCGCGGATAAGATTGTCAATGTTGAACGCCAGCATCAAAGCGAGCAGCATTACTTCAACGCCGCAATCTACGAGGCCTCGGAGTACATGAGAAAGGCTGCGAATCCTGCTGGCCGGCGCGCGATCATAGCGCTTACCAGTCTGGAGGCCAGCATCGACTTTTCAAAGGTAACTGAACAGGAAGCGCTGCTCTCGGTGCTTGAGTCGGGGGCCGTTGTTTCGGGAATACTGGTGAAGACGATTGGCGGCCGAATCGACCAGGGAATTAGAGGAAAGCCAACGAGCTTTCTTCGTCACCTTGGTTTGCGTTCCGGAAGCCTGAAAATGTTTGTTACAGAAACCGGCGGAGAGTTGGCAGGAGCGACCCCGGATGAGATCGATCCAACCCTCAATCGCATGGTCGATAACATATCGACAAGCTACGCGCTGGCCTATGCCCCGACTAACACGGCGAACGACGGAAAGAGAAGGCGAATTCGAGTTGACCTCTCGAGCGACGTCGAGAAGCGAGAGGGAAAGGTCGTGCTGCACGCACGGCGGAGTTATGTAATGGCGTCGAGCAGTACGCAGAAAGCAGTAGGCAGTCGGCAGTAATAGGAAACATTGGACAGATAGGAACTATAGGACCTATTTGTCCTTTTTGTCCTGACTACATCAACCGATACTGTCCGAGGTCGTTCGTTGTGAGACTGTTTGATTGTGCGAATTGCGCTTTTCGTTTGGCCTTATCCACGTACATAGCCCGATCGGCGGCCAACAAGAGCTCGTCGAGAGTCTCTCCATCCGCCTCAAAACTTGCGCACCCGACGCTAAGCCCAATAAACAGCTTCGTGCCCTGAAACCCAAAGTCATGCCGATCGATGGCCCGCTGTATTCGCTGGGCCAGCTCCTGAACTTCTTCGGCTCCCACTTGCATTATCGCGACAAACTCATCACCTGCATACCGGCTCACAAAGTCCGATGAACGCATGTGCATAGACAGCAAGACTGACAGCTCCCTCAACAGCTGATCGCCCGCCTGGTGTCCAAACTTGTCGTTTACTGCCTTGAAGCCATCAAGATCCATCATCATCACCGAGAATCTGTCGCGGTGCCGGCGCGCGCGATCCGCTTCCTCTTCAAATCGGTATCTAAGAGCTCGCGCGTTCGGAAGACCGGTCAACAAATCCGTCAATGCGCTTGTCTCGGTTTTCTCATGTTGTACCGCATTAGCTATCGCGTCGGATGCAAGCTTTGCGACTGCCTCCATCAACCGCAAGTGATCGGCGGTGTAGGCGCTGAGCTCGGCCGAATACATCGCCAGAGCGCCTAACACGGTCTCGTCCTTCATCAGCGGCACAACCGAAGCGGTGCGATATCCATCGTTGGTCTCGAGTTTGAGTACGTCAAAGTCGAGCCGAGGATCGCAGTTATGCATTGAATGGCCATTCGCAACTACCCATCCTGTTATTCCGGCTCCTGAAGGAATGCCCTTGCCCTTCAGCAGTTCGGCGTTGCGCCCAGCAATATGAGCCGCCTCAACGTCGGTCGAGTCGGGACGAACAAGATAAAGCACGCAGGTCGTGTAGCTAACTATGTCTTCCATGCGTGATGCGAAGACTGCGAACGTATCACGCAGATCGAGGCTCGTTCCGATCGTCTGAGCGATATCGTAGAGCGTGATGACCTCGCGATGCGCGCTACGGATTCGCTCGTAAACCGCTGGTTCGCTGTCGGGGCTCGCTATGCGCGTGGTCCCGGCGTGGTATTGCGTTCCGACTCTTTGAGGCTCGACACATCTCTCCCTGATCTCTGCTTCGAACTCATCCAGATGATCTAAAAACGTCCGAACGACATTCGGGTCGAAAACCGTACCGCTGCCTTCCTTCAACATATCGATCGCTTGATCGCGCGTCATCGCTTCGCGATAGTTTCGATCCTCTCGCACAGCGTCGAAGCAATCGGAAAGCGTCAATATTCGAGCGGTGATCGGAATCTCGTCACCTCGCAAACCGTCGGGATAACCACGTCCATCCCATCGTTCGTGATGGTGCCGTACAACCGGCACGACTGGATAAGGAAACCCGACGCGCTCGAGTATTTCGGCGCCCACAATCGTGTGCACCTTCATTTTGTCGAATTCTGCAGGTGTCAGAGGACCTGGTTTGTTCAAGATATAGTCCGGAACCGCTAGTTTGCCGATGTCGTGCAACAAAGCTCCTGCTTTGAGTGCCTCCAGCTCAGGTTCTGATAATCCGAACAGGCGAGCCAGACCGGTGGCATAGATCAGCACGCGGTGCACGTGCTCGGGTGTCACTTCATCTTTGGCGTCAATGGCAATGGCCAGAGCCTCGATTGTCTTCAAATGGAGCTCGGCCATTTGTTCCGCATGACGGTTCGATGTTTCCACGCGGTCGAGATAGACCTTATACGTAAAGTAGGTCACCGTAAGGATCGGGACCGATATGATGAAGGCGTAGAAAGAAATGACGGTGATTAGCTTAACGATAATGCACGCACACGCTGCGCCTGCCATCATGGAAAACGAAGTCCATACGAATGTTTGCTTCCAACTCGAAAAATACGAGCGATCATCCTCGCGCGGATCGGTCAAGCTCCGCAATCCAGAGACCACAGACAAATGCAAAACTGCCAACAACCCAGCAGCCAGGACCATTCTGATAGGGTCACCGGCGGCGAGCGGTCCTGATTCGCCAAGCGTGAATGTGACCGCTGAGCTGGACGCGAAGATTGACAGGCTCGTCAGTGCCCCGTTGAAAAGCACTAGCCGGCGGCGTTCTTTCAACTGAACCGCACACGCCATCCCATCCAACCCCGCCAAAACGGTCGACGCGTAGGTTCCATAGAGCAGCACTGAGATGAAAATGAAGGCGTCGGATATGGCGACAGTGTTTCTGGACTTTCGAAAGCCGATATCGATGCGGGAGACCATTAACACCGTAACGAGGCTTAACAATATCCATTCGAAGTTGACTGAGTTGAACGTCAAGTCATACGCGGAGTATCCGAAGGCCACCAATCCCATTAAACTGATGGTTGTCAAGGACAGGGAATTTTGTTTATCAAACCCAATCGACATAAATAAACCGTCGTAAGAATATAAAACGGATTTACTAAGGCGATTAACGTTCCATTTCCCCCGATACCGCTAAGCCAACCACTGTCAGCAAATCTCGGGTCGACCTGTCACGCCGGTCTCAAAATCGAGGAGAGTTTCGCCAGATTGATCGAATAACTTCGGTCAAATTGCCACAAGTCCTTGCCCGAAAAATGGGTTCGATTCCTTTTCCCAGCGTTACCGATGAACCTCAACTCGTCAATACAAATTACTTTGGACAGTTGAACGACTGAGGGAACAATGGCGCCGAGTTTTGCGTAATAGACGGCGGTTGCGGTATAACTAAATCACCGTGTTAGCCACAATAAACAAGAAGGTGTTTAACAACTGTGTTTCACAAGAAGTCTGTCCTCGCGATTATCGCTGCCTCAGCGTTGGCCATAGCTATCTCGACTATCGTCTTTAGCAGCAGCCCGCCGACTGATTCCGCGTCAGACACCGGACGTAACTCGAAGATCGAAGAAAAATCCGGGGAAGTGTCCGCCACTCTGCCATTCTTCCATCGGATCGACGAGAATTACTTCCGGGGTTCGCAGCCTTTGCATGGCGGCATCGCCACTCTTGAGCGTTTAGGGATCAGGACCCTTGTCGATCTGCGCTCGAAATATGATCACACCGATGATGTAAAACTAGCCGCCGAAGCCGCCGGGCTCGATTACGAATGGGTGCCGACGAGTGTTTGGAACCCGCCGACGGACGACGAAGCAACTCAGTTTGTTTCTCTGGTGACCACAATTGAGAGGGGGCCATTCTTTGTCTTCTGCGCGGATGGTCTTAATCGCATCGGCGAAATGACTGCGATATACCGGATCGCGCACAGTAACTGGAGTGTACAGAAAGCTCTGGATGAAGCTGACGAGCTCGGCTTCAACCCGTACTATTACAATCTGAGAAGCTATGTATGGGACTACGCGAGAAAGTTTAGGCCGAATTCAGTGCCGCCAACTGGACGTCGCATCAGCCTGTCTGGTCTATGATCACTGCGCCGACAATGAAGTGAGGGATTGGAAAGAGAATATATAGGGCATTGGACCTATTTGCCCTATCTGTCCTATGTTGTGGATTCGGAATGTCAAAATCGAAAGCTCCAAAAGTGGTTTTTGTCTGTCAGCAGTGCGGTGCCCAACAACCACGATGGATGGGCAAGTGTCCCGACTGTGGCCAATGGAATACCCTCGCCGAGGAGAAAGCACCTAACACTCAAACAGACGGATCCTCACGAAGCGGGTTCCGAATGCGAGAAGTTACCCCGCTCGCTTACCAGGAAATCGAAAGCCAGGATGATGCGCGTCAACCATCGGGCATTGAAGAATTTGATCGCGTCCTGGGCGGCGGTATCGTTCCTGGCTCACTCGTGCTCATCGGAGGAGATCCCGGTATCGGCAAATCGACTTTGTTGCTCGAGGTTGCTGACAAACTATCCAATATCGCAGGCAAAGTCCTCTACATTTCCGGAGAAGAGAGCGAACGTCAGATAAAGCTTCGCGGTGAACGCCTCGGAATAAAACCAACTAACCTCTATTTACTGGCCGAGACGTGTCTGGAACGAGTGTTCCAGGAAATCGATCGTCTTGATCCTCAGGCTGTGGTCGTCGACTCAGTACAGACCGTATTCTCAATGAAACTCGAATCCGCGCCAGGTTCAGTCTCGCAGGTCCGAGAAGTCGCCGGCCAATTCCTGATGCTTGCAAAGAATCGCTCGGTACCGGTCTTCCTGATCGGACACGTCACCAAGGACGGAGCGATAGCCGGGCCAAAAACACTGGAGCACATCGTTGACACAGTTATGTATTTTGAAGGTGAGCGACATCACAACCATAGAATTATTCGCGCGGTTAAGAACCGGTTTGGCGCGGCTAATGAAGTCGGTGTGTTCGAGATGACTGGTCGCGGGCTGGTGCCGGTTATCAATCCTTCGGGCCTGTTTTTGAACGAGCGCCCGGTTGGCGTGTCCGGCTCAGTGGTGACTGCTTGCATCGAGGGAACGCGGCCGATGCTGGTCGAGATTCAAGCATTGGTGACTTCCACTAAGTATGCAACCGCAAGAAGAATGACTCAGGGTGTCGATTCAAATCGGGTCTCGCTGTTAATGGCGATGCTTGAAAAGCGTCTCGGCATGCACGTCTTGGGCGATGATGTTTTTGTGAACGTCGCCGGAGGGATTGCGATAGATGAACCGGCAGCTGATTTGGGAATAGTCGCGGCAATCGCATCAAGCTTTCGTAATTTGCCAATTGACGAACGAACCGCGGTGTTCGGTGAGGTTGGATTGGCGGGGGAAGTGAGAGCAACCAGCCAGGCTTCGGTGAGAGTTCGCGAAGCTTATGCGATGGGGTTTCGCCGGTGTGTGATTCCGCACGGGAATGTAAGCGGCCTTGACTACGATGACGGGATTGAAGTTATCGGAGTGCGAAACGTAGCAGATGCCCTCGAGGCACTTTTTTAGTCAGGACAATCAGGAACCAAATTCTCGCCGTTGCGTGCAACTAAGAAGCTTCAATCCGTTCTATTACTGACTTGGTTTTCTGAGGCAAGAAGTATGATCACAAAACTGACAACAGCTTCAGCAGCCCTGTGTCTCCTCGTACTTTTTACAGACCCTGCAAGCGGTTGTAGCTGCGCCAAGGTCACTCCGTGCGAGGCTTTCGGCTCCGCATCAGCAGTGTTTGTCGGTCGAATGTTAGGAGGAAGTGACAGAGTAAGGGAGTATACAAAGGACGGCCAGACATTTTCGATTGAGGCTGGTGAGGCCCGCTTCACAGTTGAAGAATCCTTCAAGGGAGTGACCGCCACTGAGGTCACAGTGTTCCTAATGAACATGAAGGGATCCAGTTGCGAAGGAATGGCGGCTCTTGTGCGAGGCGAAAGGTATCTTGTCTATGCCTACTATCTGGATTCGGTTGGCGGCCTCTCAGTGGGAGCCTGTTCGCCCACAAAGCCTTTTTCGGCCGCAAACGCAGATCTTGAATTCCTCAGAAACTTGCCTTCTCCGGGGAAAGGCGGCCGACTTTATGGACAAGTCGCCGTTGAAACCGGTGCTCAGGAACCGGCTCCGCTCGCCGAAATCACCCTCACCATTGAAGACGAGACGCACAACATAACTCAGATTAGGACCGGCCGAGACGGGAAGTTCGAGATGAACGGTCTACGCCCCGGCAAGTATCTAGTGAGTCCGTTGTTGCCTGAGAACTATGTTTTTAGGGATGAATATCAGAGGAAACGCGAAGTCCATGTCTTCGATCGCGGCTGTTCTGGCGCAAACTTTTGGGTAAACGTTAACGGACGTGTTGCAGGTAGAGTCACTGACTCAAGAGGGCGTCCGGCTCCGACGTTTGTTGAACTTGAATCAGTTGATCAGAGGAGGCGCAGCTTCTCAGACGAGACTGACCAGGAGGGCGTTTATGAGATTCGCGGGATCCCGCCCGGACAATATGTTCTCAAAATAGATATGAAAAAGGATGGCAAAGATATTGGCTACTTCTACCCGGACACGCACGATCGCTCGAAAGCGTCACTGATTGATATGTCGATGGGCCAGAAGATCGAGGGGAAGGATTTCCACCTGGCCTCCTCGGTTGAGGTTATCTTTGTGCGAGGCGCTGTCACTTACTCAGACGGTAGACCGGCGGCAAACGCTGAAGTAAGACTCATTCGGGAAAGAAGCGATCCTGACACGGCATATAAAATAGACGACTCCTTTTCTTATGATGACACTGAAACCGATGATCTTGGTCGATTCAAGGTAAGAGGCTACAAAGGACTCAGTTATAAGATATTGGTCTTCGATAACCTTCGAACCGCAATCGAGGAAAACCGAGAGAGTGGCCGAATTGAAACGGACAAGATGTTGCTGACTAAGGATGTAGACAACGTTAAGGTAGTATTACCGCTAAAACCTCGTAGTACGGCGAAGGAGGGCCCGCAGAAAAAAACAGCTCCACTTCAATAGCTCAGGAAAAAATGTTTCGAGTCATTTTGTATACTTATCAGCACCCAAAAAGTGAAGCGAAATATAAGGCTCATCGCCGATCACCCAGCTATCGTGCGGAACTGCAGGAATGTAGAACAGACTACCCGGAGTGAGCTCGATTTCGAATCCATCCTCCAGCACCGCAACCGCGGTGCCTGATACGACCATCCCCACGTGCTCTACATCGCACAGTGGCGTTCCGGCAATCGGACTTACATGCTGCGACCATTTCCATCCAGGCTGATAGGTGGCTCTACCGATTGTCATTCCACCAATCGTTACAATCTCGAACTTGCCTTTTTCGAAAACTCGCGTTTCATCAGGCGTTTCAAATCGCTTTAATACTCCTTCAATCATTTGCGTTCCCTAATGGTAATAGGTTATTGCGATGGTAATGTTTTGGCAAATAAACCGAATAGATTCGTTACTACGTGGAATGTGTCGATTCTCCGTCGTTAATGAAGTCATTCGTTACTCTTCCAATAATCAGGGCTTTCCTTCGTTTTCGGGTCGTGACGCTCCATCCATCGCTCCGGACGCGTCAATTCGATGAATCCAAACTTTCTGTAGAGGTCGTGAGCGTCTTTCGTAGCGAGAACCCATCTTCTAAAGCCTTGCAGCTCAGGGTGCGAAATGATCACCTCCATCAGCCACTTCGAAAGACCCTGTCCGCGATGTGCTTCGAGCACGAACACGTCGGCGATCCACGCGAATGTCGCGTAGTCGGTTATGATGCGCGCGAACCCGACCTGCTTGTCGCCTTTGTAGATACCAAACGGCAGCGAGTTCTCGATCGAAATTCGAATAGTTTCCGCGGATCGCCCGGCGGCCCAATAAGAAGTGTCAAGAAAGCTATGTATCACTTCGATGTCGAGTTGCTTTTTGTCGGTAGTGATCGTGTAGTCGCCCCGTTGCCAATGACCGTTCATGCCTACTCCCAGAAGGTATGCGGCTTTAGCCCTCAAGCAATCGCAGTTCTGCCAGCTTATCAGCCGCTCTGTAACTCGGGATCAATTCGGCCTTCGCAAGCGCAAATACAGACGACAGAGTGTTGTAAATATCAAGCACTTCGTTGCGGACCTTTTCAGTGCTCCAACCAAACAGATCCGCTCCGCCGCTCAGTACTCCGCCACCGTTCGCAACATAATCCGGGGCGTAAACAATACCTCGCTCTTCCAACTCGTCGCCATGTCGAGTTTCAAGAAGCTGGTTGTTTGCACCTCCACAAACGATCCCGGCATTGAGTTGCGTCAAAGTGACATCATTAATGACTCCGCCCAACGCACACGGAGCAAATACGTCTGCCTCTGCGGAATAGATCTCATCAGGTCTTACCTCCATCGCGCCGAACTCATTGACGAGACGCTTGACCTTCGCTTGATCTACATCCGAGACAATCAGTTTGGCTCCTGCTGAGTGCAACTCCTTTGCAAGGTTGTAACCCACATTCCCGCAGCCCTGAATCGCAACACGCTTACCTCGAAGATCATCATCACCCCATTTATGCATTGCTGAGGCCTGCATTGCTCGATACACGCCAAGCGCCGTCCAGGGCGACGGGTCACCTCCCTTCCCCTCGAGCCCTCCCACATAGCTGGTTTCCAACGCAATTGTCGCCATATCCTCAGGTGTCGTACCGACGTCTTCGGCGGTTATGTATCGCCCGCCCAACCTCTCGACAAACCGACCATGAGCACGGAACAACTTCTCGCGATCCATGTCGTTTCTATCTCGGAGAATTATCGACTTGCCGCCTCCCAGAGGAACTCCAGCAATCGCGCACTTGTAGCTCATTCCCCGCGAGAGACGCAGCGCGTCAATCAAAGCATCTTCTTCGGTGGTGTAGTTCCAGAATCGAGTTCCTCCTACTGCCGGACCGAGCCGTGTGCTGTGGAGCGCAATTATGCCGCAATAACCCGAAGCAGCATCGCGGCAAAAGAGGACCTGCTCGTGGCCCATCTCGGACATCGATTGAAAGAGGTTCATTGATCTCCTCTTATTTGCTATAAGCTCGATCGAGCGCCTCGCTGAAATCATGGATCAGATCCTGAGCGTCTTCACAGCCAACGCTTAATCGAATAAAACCTTCCGATATCTTGTCTCCGCCCCAACGCGCGCGTCGTTCTGCGGTCGTATGCACTCCGCCAAAACTTGTAGCTTCATAAACCAGTTTGCAGTTCCGCAAAAAGAGCTCAGCGCTCTTTCTGCTAGCAAGCTCAAAGCTCACTACTGGTCCGAAGAGTTTCATCTGGCGAGACGCGATCTCGTGTGCGGGATCACTTGGCAGGCCCGGGTAACGAAGGCGATGAACATCCTTTCTCGATGCCAGGAACTCCGCAATCAGCAACGCGTTCCCACACTGCCGCCTCAAACGCACATCGAGCGTAGCCAGAGATCGATGCGCGAGCCACACTTCCATCGGTCCAGGAGCTGAACCTACTCGCGCGCGCCACTCACGCAGCTTCCCACCCCACGTCGCATCCGATACGGATACATGGCCCAAAATCAGATCGGCGTGGCCTGTGGTTATTTTAGAATCTGACGAAACATTGAAATCTGCTCCAAGATCCAGGGGCTTTTGACCGAGAGGAGACGGCGTTGAGTTATCGACAGCCACCAGTGCGCCTTCAGCGTGTGCGGCTTCCGCGAGCAACCGGATGTCACAAACATCGAGTCCCGGATTGCTCGGCGACTCAAGCCAAAGCAGCCGCGCACCCTTCAAGAGCTCGCGTTGAGCATCATCACTGGTTGGTGCAAATCTTACGTCGACGCCGAACTTGCTGAAGAAGCCATTCGCTAGAACACGCGACCCGTAGTAACCGTCCGAAGGCATCACAACAACGTCACCCGGTTTCAGACTCACGCCGAGGGTTGCTGCGATCGCGGCAATCCCCGAGGAAAAAACAACCGTAGCGGCGGCGTGCTCAAGGTCACTGATTGCGTTCTCATAACCGACCCACGTTGGATTGTTGGTTCGGCCGTAACTAAATGCAGAACCCTCAGGATCATCTTCCAGATGGTAGGCTCCCGCGAACACAGGACCACGTAGAAATTCTTCACCTTTAGCAGCCGGCGCTAACCCTGCACGAATGACACGAGTGGCATCGTTCATGTTATTTCCTGATACCTCTTCGGGTTCAGCGTTCGGCGTTCGGGTCTAAGTTAAACGTTCCGCGTTTAGGGTTCAGCGTACAGAATAAGTGTCGTAGCCCGAACGCTGAATGTTGAACGCTGAACGTTGAACGCAGAACGCTGAACCCCGAAGGGTGAGCTCTTAACGCTAATCCCTAATCCCCAGCCCCCAGCTTGCGCGAATAGTTCCTCGCGTAATCCGGCGGCTCAATACCATTGAGTCGCTCGTCATCAATCGGAAGCCCGGCTTTAAGCGTCAGCGGAACAATGCCGGCCCACACCTCAAGCTGATAGTCCTCTTCATCGTCGATAGGCCCGCCTGTACGTACTTTCGCCGAGACTTCGACTAACGGGAGCTTGAGAACGGTGGTCGCGCGCAACTCGCTTTCAGTCGGCTGGCGAACCTCTCGCCAACGTCCGGTCACAATGTGATCGGTGAAAGCATGCAGCGCTTTTAGCTTCTCAGCCGGATCGTCGACCAGTTTTGCGGTGCCGAATATCACTACAGATCGATAGTTGATAGAGTGATGAAAAGCGGAACGCGCCAATACAAGCCCGTCCACCAGGGTAACCGTCAGACAAACATCGATTCCCTCCTCCAAAGATCGCAGCATTCGGCTCGCTGCTGATCCGTGTATGTACATGTCCTCGCCGATCCGGGCATAGGCAGTCGGGATCACAACCGGTTTGCCTTCTGACACAAATCCAACGTGACAAATAAAAGCTTCGTCGAGAATTCCGAAAACAATAGCGTGATCAAACTGGCCTCGCTTCGGCAGGCGCTTAAGTGTGGTTCGATCGGTGGGTGTGAAGGTTGTCAACGTTAACTCCATATCGCGCTCCGCCCTGCTCTACTGCCCTCATCGAACCGCAGAGGCTGCTGAGGAACGCTGAGTTGCTACTGCAGACGTGTCTTTTAAGGTTTTTAACACAAGCGTGGTTCGCGTAGATTGCACCGATTTTATGCTTTCAATCCTATCCCTCACAACACGCCCGAGCTGTTCAGTACTGGACACACGCACGCGCACCACATAGCAGTCTTCGCCTGCGACTCGATGCAGTTCTTCGACCTCGGGAATCCGTGCCAACTGCGTAGCGACGTTCCCTCCGCGAAGATCGGTCTGTACAAAAACAAAAGCTATCAGTGTATCAGTCATATCTGCTCGACTTCACACAAGCGCTCTTAGCCCGTCGGAACGTTCCTGAGCTCGACGTTTCTTTATTTTCACAAGGCGCGCCTTCAGCAGAGTCCCGAGCCGCTTTACTGCCTCTTCAATCGATTGCGGAGTTGCCATAGTGAAACTCAATCGGATCATGTTCTGCTGTGGCGAACTCGAGTAAAAGTGATCTCCACTGATAAAGGTGACCCCGCTCTCGACCGCCTGAAGAAGTAACTGCCTACTGCTTAACGAGTCCGGCAGCCGGACCCACACAGACATCCCTCCATCCGGTCGACTCCAACTCGACTCATCGGGAAAGTGCTTCTGCAACGAATTAAGCATTGCATCGCGACGCTCAGAATAAGCTTTCTTGACTCGCTTGATGTGTTTGGCAAGGAGACCGCGTTTTGCAAATTCGTAAATTGCTGCCTGCGCCATGAGGCTCGCATGCAGATCGCTTCGCTGCTTAGCTCGATTGAGATGATCAATAACGATGCGGGGGGCAGCGATCCAGCCGACTCTAAGTCCCGGAAATCCAACTTTCGAGAAGCTGCTGATGTAAAT
>Ga0126384_10000065_pt1 | contig 41046 bp, 34 predicted proteins | sample PanSoiMetPlot_36_FD_92543 | JGI IMG/M metagenome (GOLD analysis project Ga0126384, IMG submission 92543) | Tropical forest soil microbial communities from Panama - MetaG Plot_36 | ecosystem: Environmental > Terrestrial > Soil > Tropical forest > Bulk soil | place: Panama | collected 2016-02-17 | reverse complement strand
GCAATTCGAAATTCGCAATTCGAAATTTAATGGCCAATAGCGATCGTCATTGGATCGCTGGAAAACTCTTTGTACTTCACGGTCACCTGGACGTTGCCGAGGTCAGTCAGATCTTGGTCCAGTCTTACAATAATGCAAGCAAGCCCATTCATCCCTTCAACTTTGCCGGCATATTCAACCACCACCGAATAAGTTCGATGTGCTGCATCTTCGATGCTCGCGCTGAACTGGCTGGCGCCCTCGCCCTCCGCCAGGTCAATATGAGTGGCGAATAACATCACTCGAGTCCGGCTGTCAGCTGACCACGGATAATTGTAGTTGAGCTGAAACGGCTCAGTGGTTCCCAATACAGAATCAATAGCCAATGCCCTGTTCGAGCCCGATCGCGACAGTAACACTGGAACACCGGGCTTCAGCTCCGCCGTGAAATGAAACACCTGATTGGCGCTTAGATCATGAACACTGAAGCTTTGCGGAGTGAAGGTGTAGTTATTTCTGGACGGGATGATTGTGTAATCGGTTAGTGCCGGTAACGTTAACGAAAAGTGTCCATCAAACGGAAGTGTGGTCACTCCTGACGCCGATTCGACTCTCAGAGTGACGCCGGTGAGCTGCGATCCGTCCGAAGTGGTGAATTCACCGGAGATCACAAACGCGGGCGTTGCGACGAAGTCCGCTTGCTGATTAGCAGAAAGCGCCGTGAAGAATAACGTCGGGCCGAAGAGATAGTTAGGCATTCCAGGGCTGATGCTGTAGCTACCATTACCGGGCACAACAAATGAATACTGACCTTGAGCATTGGTTGTAGTATTCAGCTGCTGATCTCCCCCCAATGTCATCGAAACACCCGCCACCGGCGTTCCATCTGCCCGCGCCACTTTTCCGGCAAGCATGTAGTTTTGCAGAGTGCCTTGAAAAGCGACGTAATGGTCGGCGACCAGATCGTTGAAAGTATAGCTGGTTACGCTGAAAACGTAATTAGCCCTTGAAGCGGTGATCACGAAGTTGGCACCGGCAGGCAGCTCAGAGAATCTGAAGTCTCCCTGGCCATCGCTCGTGGTTGTAGCGGAAACTGCTCCCGACAGAGTGACAGTCGCATTAGGCAGAACGGCGCCGGTGTGCGCAAAGACTCGTCCGGCTATCGTGTGCATATCCAGGCGACCAGTAAAGTTGATCACACTATTGGCTTCCAAATCATTGATAGTGAGATTAGAAGGATTGAATGAATAGTGCGGTTCTGTGGCGACAATAGTCAGATGTTCCCCACTCTGGCCGGACAATGAATATCGTCCATTACTGTCGGTGAAAATTGATTCCGTGTGAGTGCCGCTTACAGATATTCTTACTCCGCTCAGCTTCGACCCATTTTCTCCTGTTACCTGTCCGCTGATTGTGTACTGCGGTACCTCGCCGACAAAGACCGCATATTGGTTCGCCGCGAGATCTGAGAAGGATTGGCTCGGGACCTGGAAGACATAAGGTACCCTGTCAACACTCACAACATAATCACCGCCTGCCGGGAGATCGGCAAATGAGAAATCGCCGTTGTTGTCACTGACGACTGTGTCTTCCTCTGGACCAGTCAGACTTACAGTGACACCCGGTAAGGTCCGACCGCCGTTATCAAAAACGCGGCCTGAAATATTGTGCCGCAGCAGTGTGGCTGAAAGGCTAAAGAACTCATCCTCAACTGGAGTGACGATTTCTCGGTCTTCAAAGTTGTAGTGCGTTTTCGATCCACCGATCATGTAAGCACCCGCTGTAGCTACACTAGTAAATGCGAAGTCTCCATTGCTATCACTGATCGTTGTGACTATCTCAGAACCGCCCAGGCTTACTACCGCTGAGGGAATAGGCACGTCATTTTCATCCACTACCTGGCCGCGGATCGCGATCTTCGCAGCGGGTGAAGCTGCCAGAAAATCCGTGAGTGCAGCCTGAGTTTCAGTTTTGCACGTAACATCCCCGTCACAACGCACAATTTGATCGCTCCAATAGAAGTGTCCGGCAGGATCAGGATCATGATTAAGTCCGTTCACGTATTGCTGCCGAACATACTGCGCCGGATCGGTTACCGCTGTTTCAGTGGTTATGACTCGGGTAAAGGGTGCCGACGATTGAAGGGAAGAATTATTCGAGTTGATAACCGCTAACCGGTCTGCCTCGACATGTAAGCGTGTAGCGTCGTCCGTACAATCGATAAGGTCCAGAATGGCCTCGCCTACCTGATTCAAGTTGATGGCGAAGCCGGCGTTGTGACTCCAGCCAAAGTGTGATTGATCGATAAAAACTCTACGCGCACCATAAATACTGACGCCGTCCGAGGCCAGGTTAGTCACGTTTACTCTTAGACCCGAAATATACACGTCGAACGGTGGAAACTGTGGACTGGCAAGCTCTGGACGTGCTGTCAGCGCAAAGTAGCCGCCTTCGTCGAGAAAAACACGCTCAATAACTGCTTCTCGGCGGGGCCAGTTTGGCGTCGGCGCGGCTGCGATGCCGATGTTAATCCATGAATATGGTGATTGGTATGGCGTCTTTGAAAAGAAACCGGGCCGATTGCCATAATCGACAAACTTACAATCGCTAACAGTCAGGCCTAACCACGTTATATTTTGAACTACCGAAGTCGTGACCCCGCTGTCCGTTGCGCAGCCAAGAAACGCACTTTGATCAAGTCTGAGATCGGTCCGTTGCGCCTGGAGAATTGCCCCACCCGGAAGCATGCTCGCGAGTCCATAGAATTCACAGTGGCGAATTGTGGCTTGTCTAACGTTGTCCAAATCGATAACGCGAAGCGCGTCTGACACTACTTCCTGGACACCAACGAACGATATATCGCTTATGAAGAGTGCATTCAGGTCACTCAAAGAAAGCGCGTTGTTACCTTCTCCCACTGCAACCACAAACTCGGAAGTTAGATCAAGGCCAGATCCGTTTCCATTGATATTAATCGGAGTTCCGGAGGGTTCGCCTGCAATTGTCACTTCCGTATCGGGCAAGAATTGTTGGGAAACAGGAGTTCGAAGCGCGTACTGTCCACTCGGTACCTTCAAGGTGCCGCCGCCCGAACTGGCGAGTGCGTCCAGCGCTCTTTGTAGGGCATGACTATCATCGGCTACACCATCGCCCACCGCGCCAAAGTCTTTAAGATTCAGCAGAGTTGAGACGTGGCGCGGTTTGGTTGATGTGCCGTTCCCAACTTTATGTTGGGCGTGGGTGTTCACCCCCGCAATTAAGAATACGGTGATGAGACAAAAGAACTGTAAAAAGCGATTCGTTCGACAGCGGACTCTCGACATTCAACGTCCTTCGTTAGTGACAACACAAAACAGCCTGGTACCAAAACAGTCGGCAAGAGTTGGCTTCCAAACGTTGCCTTGCCTTGCCACAGAGCAAGAGGGGCCGATTGAACTGTGAGATTTATTTTGAGCAGAACTGTAGGAACTCCCGCCACGACTTTTGATGCGCGAGTGTCCGAAAAAGCTCAACTATTTTTGCGGAGTTATCTGCGCGGAATGCTGCGCTGAAAATCTCGCATCGTTGCCCCAGATTCGATCTTCAGGATTAGCCGATGCGAAACGTAGGTGAGCTACCAATCAGCCAGGGCGAACACAGTCAGCAGAGCCTGATCTCTTCTGACGTGGTCCATTCTGCCTGATCCAATGAGCTTTGTGCAAGAGATCTGTTATCTTGGCTGTCTGGAGCGGAACTTTTCCTCTTTCCCCGGCGAGGAAACGTGATCCATAAAATATGAAAGTTCTTGGCCTGGCGTCGTATCCCGTAGAAGCCGCCGCCACGCGATATCGACTGCAACAGTTTGTTCAGCCGCTTGCTGAGCGGGGAATCAGTCTCACCGTTCGTCCCTTCATGGACTCAAAACTATTTGCTCAGGTCTACCGGCGCGAGTCGATCGCGAGCACGGCTTTGGAGCTGATGAAATCGTCCGCGATGCGTCTGCGCGACGTCATGAAAGGCAGGGGTGCGGATGTAATCATGATCCAGCGCGAAGCGATGTTGTTGGGCCCGCCGCTGATTGAATGGATGCTTGTGCATGCGTTGAAACGGCCGATGGTATTGGATTTGGACGACGCCACATACGTTTCATATACTAGCCCGACTTATGGACGGATCGGCCGAGCTTTGAAGTGGTTCAGCAAGACGGAAGACTTGATTCAATGGGCCAGCGTAGTTACGTGCGGCAACCGCGCTATTGCTGAATATGTCTCGAGCAAAGGCGCGCAGGCTCGCATTATTCCAACGGTGGTGGACACGGAAGTCTTTCGGCCGGTTCAGCACCGATCGAGCGCTTCGCTGGTGCTGGGATGGATCGGCACGCATTCGACGTTTCCCTACCTCGAGTCAATCTTCCCCGTCTTGCAGGAGCTGGCCCAGGCTCATAATTTCGTGCTCAGGATAGTTGGGTCGGGCAAGGACGAGGTGAGAATCCCCGGACTCAAGATTGAGAATCTGCCCTGGTCTCTCGAATGCGAGGTCGCGGATTTCCAATCGATTGACATCGGCCTCTATCCGATTGACGCAAGTCTCTATTCCGGCAAATGGGCGGCAGGCAAGTCGGGCTTTAAAGCGCTTCAGTATATGGCTGTGGGAATTCCCTATGTAGCTACACCTGTCGGTGCGTCGGCTGAAATTGGTAAGGCCGGAGTGACCCACTTCTGTGCCCGGGACAACCACGAGTGGCGAGCTTCACTGGCAGCTTTGATAGAAGACGACGAGCTCCGGGCGCGAATGGGTGCGGCGGGGCGTTCTCACGTGATCGAACATTATGGGCTGCCAGCCCAGGCTGACAAGCTGGCAGCAGCACTCCGCGAAGCTGCGGGAGCATGATTTCACGAGAGGTTAATGCACGGTACCAGTAAATTTAGACTCTTGATGCTGGCCTGCATTGCGCTGCTACCATCATTTCTTAAACGACCAAGCTATCGACTGTTTTTCGGTTATCGAGTCGGTAAGCGTGTGCGTGTTGGACTCAGCATTATAGAAGCGGCCGAATGCGAGCTTGAAGATGATGTGCAGATCGGTCATCTAAACGTTATTATTGGCGTGCAAAAGTTCACCGCCGGTGATCATGTCAGGATTGGACATCTGAATATCATTCGAGGCGGAAACGAGGTCCACCTGGGCCGTTATTCAGAGATAATTCGGCTAAATGAGATCAATTCAATTGTTGAGCCCGAGGTCGTGAATCCGGTGGAACCGCGGTTTCTTTTGGGCGATGGAAGCATTGTTACCACCGGTCACAAAATCGATTTTACGGATCGTGTCGAGATCGGACGGCGTTCGATTATCGGTGGCAGGAACTCTTCGCTCTGGACGCACAATCGCCAACGTACTCGTCCGATAGTAATCGGATCTTTTACCTACGTTGGCTCTGAAATTCGCATGGCGCCGGGAAGTTCGCTACCTTCCCGTTGCGTTGTCGGTATTGGTTCCGTGATCACCGGATGCCTCGACGGTGAAGAGAAGCTAATTGCTGGTGTACCGGCGAAGGTTATCAAAGAATTGAGTGACGAAGACAAGTTTTTGATTGAGAGAAAGACACGTCGTGACCTCCCAGACAACGTCTGAAAAATATGGGTCGACATTGAACACCGTCCTCGCGGCGATGTCTTTGTTGTTTGCCGGCTTCATCATCCTGGTCGTGCCGGTTCTGGTTAAGCCCTACGAACTTGTCTACGGGAAAATGAGCATGGTCGACGGCGTCAAAGCCGTCTTATTTTGTGCTGCACTATCGGCGCTTGCGGGCTGGTTGGTTCATCGTACGGGACCTGACGGAAAATTCCTCCTAAGACTATTTCTATTTGCCTTACTCCTGAGGGTTGCGCTCGGAACGCTGATATTTGTGATGAATGGGCAGACCTTCTTTGGAGGCGACGCTTTAACCTATGACTTCTATGGCTGGTTCCAACTTAAGGCCTGGGGTGGCGACCAGTACGCCCAATCACTGGTAAGTCTCTTTGTCGGAAAAGGTGAGGGGTCCGGTTGGGGCATGTTGTATGTGGTTGCGACAATTTATGGGATTCTTGGTCACAATATGTTGGCGGTGCAGTTCTTCAACGCCGTCCTCGGAGCAGCGACAGCGCCGCTAATTTTCTTATGCGCTCAACAGGTATACGGAAACACAAAGGTTGCTCGATTGGCTGCATTTGCTGTCGCGTTTTATCCATCGCTGGTGCTGTGGTCCTCACAGGGATTGAAAGACGCTCCGATTGTGTTCCTGCTGGCTCTCTCAATTCTCGCCACGCTGAAACTTGGTCAAAAGCTTAGCATCAAGTACATGCTTGCGCTTGTAATCGCGCTCTTCTGCCTCCTTAGTTTGCGGTTCTATGTGTTTTATATGATTCTGGCTGCGATCGGCGGTGCCTTCCTCATTGGCATGCGCGAAGTGTCGGCCCGCAGCTTTGTACGTCAGTTTGTCGTCGTCATCGTGCTGGGATTGTCCCTGACCTATCTCGGTGTGACTCGTTATGCGAACGTACAGATGCAACAGTATGGAGGTTTAGAGCAGGTGGAGCGAAGCCGTCTCGACGCTGCCAAATCAGCGAATTCAGGGTTTGGCAGAGATGTGGATGTATCCACCACCACCGGAGCAATCACAACGATTCCACTAGGACTCTTGTATCTGCTGTTCGCGCCCTTTCCCTGGCAGCTGGCATCGCTCCGGCAAAGCATCACTCTTCCTGAGATGATTGTCTGGTGGGGTTCTTTCCCAATGATGGTCCTTGGGCTATGGTTTTCTATTCGTTATCGGCTGCGCCAAATCTCACCAATCCTTGTCTTCTCAATAATGCTTTCGCTGGCCTATTCGGTGTTTCAGGGCAACGTCGGTACTGCTTATCGCCAGAGAGCCCAGCTGCTGGTCTTTTACTTTATCTTTGTGGCGGTTGGTTACGTGCTGATGATGGAGAAGCGCGAAGAAAAGCGGAGAATTGAGGCTGCCGAAAATGAATTGGCGGGCAAAGCCAACGCCGCAGCCGCTGCCAGAAGATCGTCTGCAGCGGCAGGTTCAAACTAGAACTTGCGATCGTCATCCTTGAGCGTCGGCAATCGGTACTGTTGAGGCGTACTTCTCATGAATGGCGGCATCCGCTACTGTCCTCTCGTACAAAGCTTCGTACTCTTCCACAACCGTTCCCAGCGAGAATAGCTCCACGACTCGCTTGCGTGCCGCAAGCCCGAGCACTTCCCGTCCGCGCCGCCCTAACTCCAAAAACTCTACGCAAGCCGCGGCTAACGCCTGCTCGTTCCGCGGTGGAACTACTCGGCCGGTATGATTGAGCATCCAGGCCGAGTCACCCACATCAGTTACGACGCAGGGAACACCGCACGACATGGCTTCACCCAGGATTAACGGAAAGCTTTCGCCATATGCTGACGATAGACAAAAGATGTCCAGCGCTGCTACCAGGCGAGCTATGTCGCTTCTTTCGCCAAGCAAATGGGCTCGCTGCTCGAGGCCCAGTGCGCGCAATAGTTCTCGCAGCGAGCCATTCGTCTCGTCGAGACCGCGTCCAGCAAGAAGAAAATGCACCTGCGGATGTTGCTGTGCCGTTATGCATGCCGCTCGTAGAAAATTCGCATGGTCCTTCATCGGGTGGTAGCGTCCAATAACCCCGACCAGCGTAGCGTCCGGTTCGATACCCAACTCGGAGCGCACCGATTGTCGTGACTCTTCAGACGGCGCAAAAAGTCCGACGTCAATTCCGTTTGGCACTACGAGGCTCTTGCTGATGTTGTATCCAAGCTCTCGATGTTGGGCCTGACTGGTGCGCGAGACAAAAATGATGCCTGCCGCGCGCTTTGATAAAAACGCGCAAATCCGCACGACCATCGCCGTCAGCTTCTTTTCAAAAGACAGCGAATAGATTGAGCAATGAATGCTCCAGAGAACCGGAATCTTTCGCGACATGGCCATGCTAGCGATCTGTCCCGAGAGACTGCCATGGTACAACCAACCCTGAATCAAATCCGGATTGATGCGACGCACAAGTCGAATCAGCCGCCATATAGAAGCGGGTGTTGGTCGCCCGCGTTTAATTCGGGCCGTGTATACTGGAATTCCAAGTTCTTCGATACGCTCCCGCAACGAGCCGCAATCCATGAGTGAAATGACAACCGGCTCAAATCGCTGTCTGCTTTTTTGCGAAAGCAGTCGGTAAAGCATCATTTCGGCGCCGCCAATGGAAAGATCATTAATGACGTGAAGTATTCGCAGAGGTCGTTCGACAGCTGATCGGGGGATAAGAGTCATCAACTTTGAAGGGCGCCAACTTGTCGGCGCTCGATCGCTGCGCTGTGAAGCAGCGGATTCTTTAATAGAACTCTTCTAGAGCAGCGGCGGCATGAGGCTGGAGGAAAGCCGTGACAGGCCACCGCCCCTCTCACAGCACCAGAATGATCAGCCCGAGCAAAGATAACTGATGAGCTAGAATTGTCAACGGCTTGCCTAAGACGTGAAAGGACCATTTATGACTCCTCATCCTCGAACATTCCCATGCCCCAACTGCAATGAAGTGATTAATGAAAGTATGACGCAATGCCGCTATTGCTCGGTGCCGATCGATGCCGGGATCGCCGCGCTGGTGGCGGAACGACAGGAAAAAACCAATCAGGCTTGTAGCGATGCCAGTTTCTTGAGGACCGCCGCCGCAGCCATGTTTGTGTTTCTTGGTCTCAGTTTTATTCCCTTCGTGCCACTCGTTTACTGGGGATTTCTAGCCACGTTTGTCGTCACCATAGTGTTATTGGTGCTTTGGCAGGTACGTTTTGGAAGTCTGGTGACCAGTGACCCGGATTATTTCAAGGCTAAAAGATCCAGAAATATCGCGCTGGCCCTGGTGATTGCTGCGGCGCCGTTGGCTTTTATCATCGGCCCTTTGTGGAGTTATTTGCTGGCTGCGGAGTAACTGCGCTTAGGATTGCCTCTTCAGTAAGCTTGACCAACTGCTTGACTCCGAAGTTCTCGAGAATCCGTACTCGGCCTCTGCGAGTGTGAACGTCACCGTGCGTGGCAAGCAGCGCGCAGATTTCAGCAGCCAGGCCTTCCACGTTCTGTGGTGACACGACTCGACCACAATCGCCCACAACGAATGCCGAATCTCCCACATCTGTAACCACGCAAGGAACGCCACACGCCATTGCTTCGGCAATCGTGTTTGGAAAGCTCTCTCCGCGTGAACATGACACGAGTAAGTCCAGCGCGTTGTAGACATCCGCCATATCGAAACGAGCTCCGGGCCAGATCAAGCATTTTGTGAGGCCGAGTGTGCGCCCGAGTGCCTTCAGTTCTTCAAGATAGGCTGTTGGACCTGGGCCAATACACGCGAACCGAACGTCAGTCAACTTGTGCTTGACGAGCGAGGCCGCGTGCAGAAATACCGGCAAGTCTTTTATAGGATCGAGCCTCCCGACAGTGCCCACCAGCTGAGTTGATTCACTGATGTTCCATTCAGCTCTCAATTTGACCCGCGCCTTTTCATCTGATTTGAACACGTCGGTATCAATGCCGTTGCGGATCAACGTCAACTTGTTTGGCGGGAAACCCCTGGCGAGTTGATACTCCCGCGCCGCAACTGAGTTCACGATGATAAGGTCGGGGTAGCGCGACAGCATCTGCTCAGTGCGTGCTGCGAGTCGAAATAACCAATCGTAGTTTTTCAGGTCAATGGCCGAAGCGCGAACTCCCCAGACTACCCGAGCAGGCACGAACCGTTTCAGCCATAGCGCCAGAATATTCGGAAGGTCCAGATAACTGTGCAATACATCAGGTTGCAGGTTCTTAGTTTCCCGAATTAGTTTTCGCGCGAAGGAAAACAGATCCCATCGTCCTTTCTTGTCCAACGAAATGACTCGCACTCCACTTTCATCTAGCTCGCGCTCGAGCGGCTGTCCGGAATAGAACGTGAGAATGGAAATGTCGAACTTGTTCTGGTCGAGCGCCTTTGCCAACGTAATCAACTGTCTCTGAGCACCACCGTAATCGAGCGACCGCGTCAGAAAGGTGAGCTGGATTTTTCTCGCAGCGGGTGAAGTAGTCATTCGTTACTCGCCCCGTTTGCCTTCTGTAGAAAGAGCACGCGCGCATAGAAGCTGCTATAAAGCCTCGCGACAAACGGAAACCATTTCACCAGCGGATGGATGCGGCGTGCGTTGCCGTAACTGTGCTTGATCATGTGCTGTTCGGCGAACACCGGATGATCGAAATGTGGCGAAAGCGTCTCTATGATTTCTCTACGCGACAAGTAATTTGTACGATTCCGCAGGTATTCGATATTCAACTGCACCACGTCACGAGAGCTCTTCCCTTTTTGAAAAGAGTTCCGAATCCCCAGTGCTGCCCAAATTCTCAACCACCAGCGCCTTTGCAGAATGCCGCCGAGTGGAACAAAGATATGCGCTTCGATGGGCTTCAGTTTTGCCGGAAAAATGTGAAGGCTGATTGCTCCCGGCTTCATGACGCGTTCGATTTCAGAGAAAGCCCGGCAATGATCCTTTACGTGCTCCATGACCTGATCAGAGAAGACGAAATCAAAGAATTCATCGGGGAAGGGCAGTGAGCCGTCGACGGAATTTATCCTGCGCAAGCGGTCTGTCTCAACGGCGAGATTGATATCACAACCGAAGGCGTCATAACCCGCAGCTTCATATTCCCTCACCATCGAGCCTGCGCCACAACCGAAGTCGAGGATTCGGGCTCCAGGTTTGAGAGTATGACCGAGCTCGCGAAGGATATGTCGATGAAGATTAAGATGTTGGGAGGTCAACTCGCTCTCAGTCGATCGACCGGTTTGCGCTAATGATGCTTGCAACGAGCGCCTCCCATTGAGCGATGATTCGATCCAAGCCAAACCGATCGAAAACAGCCGGCGCCTGGGCTGCGAACCGCTCTCGTTCTTCCTTGTTACTCATTAGGCGGTCCATGGCAGCAGACAGGGCAGTGATATTTCCGGGCGGTACAAGTAATCCGTCGACTTCGGGTCTGATTATCTCACGTGGTCCACTTGGACAATTGGTATAGACCACGGGCAGCCCGTTGGCCAGTGCCTCGAGTGCAGCATAGGGAAAGCCTTCAAAGCGTGAACCCATCACGAACAGTTTGCAGGCTCGCAGCGCTGCATGGGGGTCAGCGAGCCGACCCGCGAATGTTACCTGGGACGACACACCCAAGGTCCGCGCTAATTCTTCGAGCCCTTCCCGCAATTCACCATCGCCGATAATCAATAGTCCCCAATCCGGATAAAAACGCGCGATTCCGGCGAATGCCGTTAACAGCAGGTCGAATCCCTTTTGGGGGGTTAATCGGCCCATGCTCCCTATCCAATTGCGCTCGGGATCGGGGACTGTGAAAGAACCGCGTTCGTGGTTGTTCTCGATTGGATTATGAATTATCGCGCGCTGCTCTTTTGCGAGCCAGGAGAAATACTCGTCAACACCGCGACTAACGGAAACGATTCTCTGCGCGCGAGGATAGGTTCTGCGGCGCAGCGTGTCCCAGATTTTCCCCAGCGGATTCATGCCGGGATCGTTATGCTCAACAGCGATCACGGGCAACGCCTGGCCCACGGCGAGAATGGTTATGATGTTGGTGCGATGAATGTGAGATATGACAATGTCCGGCTGCGTTGACTTGATCGAATTTCGCAGAACTTTGAGGCGGCGAAGATTGTTTGCGAGGCCATGAACGACGGTGGCCGAATCACCATCAATCCCTAGCGCCAACCGATTTGTCCCTTGCGGGAGCTGGAAAAAATCTTGCTCTTCACCATGAATTGTTACTACTGAAATATCGTGGCCACGCTGAAGCAAGCCTCGCGCCAGCAGGGTCACGCAGCGTTCGGCTCCGCCGCAGGCCAACGAAGGAGTGACAAAAGTGATTCTCACGAACTACCAGTCCGACAAACTTCAGTTTGTCGATGGGTTGCTGATCAGACAGGTTGATTGTTAATGAAATCCTCCGAAAAGCTAAAGCTTATCGGACTCCGGATTTTCACGAACTACCAGTCCGACAAACTTCAGTTTGTCGATGGGTTGCTGATCAGACAAGTTGATTTAATGAAGTCGTCGAAAAAGCTAAAAGCTTATCGGACTCCGGCGTTGCGGGCGGCAAAGTAGATATTCTCGTTGGCGCCGTGTACACCAGCCAGCAGCAATGCCTTTTTCACTGCTGCGATTGTTTTGCCTTTCCAGTTCAGCGTGGGCCAATCACAGAAATATTCAGTTCGCACCGTCTCGACCTTCAAAGCATCAGGAAACACTTTCGGTAACGTCGTAAGATTAAAAGTCTGTTGATGTCCAATCCGATGAAATACGCTGCCGCAATCAGGACACACCACCCGTCCCTCAAAAAGATTCTCATTGAAGGGCACGGTACCCAGCAGAAAGCCACCGGGCTTAAGTATGCGTCCAATTTCGGTGAGACCCTGCCGAATTTGCTCCCCTGTCAGGTGCTCAAGAATCTCCGAGCAGAAAATTACGTCAAAGAAATTGTTTTCAAAAGGAATGTCTTCAATATGTCCAACCTTTCCTTTGACTCCCGCAGCCTCAACTCGCGCGATAGCGGCAGGAATAGGATCCAGCGAATATGTTTCCCAACCGAGGTCGTTGCATTTCTTTTCCAGCCAGCCATCACCGACGCCAACATTCAAGATTCTGACTTCGCGGCGTAATGCAAGCCGGCGCGCCTGGCGCAGCAGGAACTTCAATCTCGGCACTGACAGCGAGAATTTTTCCAGTCCTTCGGTCTGAAAGTAGTCCCAAACTTTATCCTGGCTCATATCAATCGGCGGCAGGCGTATCCCGGCTCCAGTGCGATAGGTCGCGATCAAGCAATTCGCTCAGGCATTCAACATCCGGTCTGAACTCTTCCTGCAGCTGTCTGCGCAGCGAAGCTGATAACGGCCGTCGTGGCCCATGTTCTGTGTTCAGTTCGCGAAACGTGCGAAAGAGCTTCTGGCGCTTCTCCGCTGAGGTCAAAGCTCTCCCGAGCTTACTCACAATCGGAGGGGGAGGGTCCACCAGCGAGGCCAGCATTCGGCTGCGAGTTTTCTTGCTCGCATTTATCACGCTGATCTCGACAGGAAAAGTTGGAAGCACACCCAGGAATGAGAACACTTCCCGGCAGGCACGAGCCGCATCAGCTTTGAAGTCGTCATAGATTATGATCTTCACCTGCTCACGACCAAAGTCATCGAGATACCTTTTCACCTGTGCGGCATACTGACCTACGTCACGATACAACAGTCCCGCGACAGGGTAAGGATTCGCAGGCAGCCGCAAGCCCTGCTTTCGATCTGCCTCGGCGTTGAGTGCTGCGCCAAAGTCTTCGATATCTTCGGAGTTGATGTAAAGCCGGTGACTGTGCAAAGCGTAAATCATATCCACCGGGTTGCGCAGCATCATAATGATGCCGGCCTGTGGAGAGAATTCCTTGATTTCGCTGCTCGCCAGTTTTGAATAGAGGTACCAGACTGAAGCCTCGCCAACACGCTTTTCATCACTCGCTCCTGCAAAGAGGTCCAGATATTTCTTCTGGTCTCGCGAATAATGCGGCGAATAGAGATCGGTACCGAAGTAATGAATTTCTTTCCTGGCTGGCATGTAAATCTCGGAATGCTGCGCCAGAAAGTTGTACATCGCGGTCGTACCGCTTTTCGGCGCCCCGACTAAAAAGAAATCCGGTTTTCTCATGGTCGATTAGAAACTAATAGCAGCGCAACATGGTACCATGCGAAGTTCTTCCTTGCCGCAGAGATGTCATCAAAGATCCGTGCCGTTTAGATTTGGCAAGGGCCGGAGGCTTGCAGAGTGATCAAAACTGAATCCCCCGCAGCCACCACGCAAGTGAGCGAGTGGCGCGATGTGTTGGTTTTGATCCTGCTTGGCCTGGTCATTCGCCTGGCATGGGTGAAATTCGGCTCGTGGGAATCAGGCGACAGCCAATGGTACCTCGCGACCGCGCGAAATATCGCTCAGAACCATTTCTTTAGCTTTGACGGAGACAACCCCACTGCATTTAGACCTCCACTGTATTCAAGTCTGATTGCGGCGCTGTGGTTTGGTGAATCACCTGTTTTCACAGTGCTGATGGTCCAGGTGCTGCTCGGCGCCTTTACGGTGGGCCTCGTTTACCTGATCGCGCGACGCAAGGCCAGCCGCTCCGTCGCGCTCCTTGCCGGGGCCGGCCTGGCTTTGGCGCTTATGTCCGGGCGCTTCACAGCGGTGATACTAAGCGAAACATTATTTACATCTCTGGTTACGCTGGGAATGTTCTTCTGGAGTGGGAAAAGGTTCGGCTTGAGCGGGATCGCCTTCGGCCTCGGTGCTTTGACGCGAGTTACTTTGCTGCCGTTTGTAGTGCTGCTGCCGCTGTTGACTCTCGCTCGACCGTGGCGAATGCATCGTCGTGGTTACATGATCATTGCTCTTGTATCGTTGGCAGTCTGTTCGATCTGGATCGTCCGCAACGCAATCGCGTTTCATCGCTTCATTCCCGTCGCGGCCTCAGGATACGGCACCAATCTTTTTCTCGGCTCACTCGAGCTCAAAGACGCTGACGATGTGTCGCGGCGCAAGCTGTTGCTCGCGAATGCTGACAACGCAGGGAACGCTAGCGCAGAAGACGAAACTGCGTTTGATCGCGTGCGCCTGAGCGCTGCGTTCAACCGTATTGCCGCGAGTCCGTCTCGTTGGTTAATAGCGCGTGTCCAACAATATCCGCGTTTGTTTATCGATAGCGGCAGTTATTTGTTTGGCAGCGAAGGCATTCCGCTCGGGTTAGCTCTGCGCGAGCGCAAAACGGGCCAGGTGCTGATACGAAGCGTGCTCATAATGGCCAACGCGGTCGTACTGCTGTTGGCAGTAGTTGGAGTGATGGTGCGACGGTTGGAGTTCGTTAATCTCAGCGAGATCGTTCTCTTTCCGATTTATCTTGCGGTGGTGGCACTGCCTCTTTGGATTGAGCCCAGATATGGGCTACCGATGATGCCTGCGCTTGTGATCCTCAGTGCTATCGGAACGGTTCAGATTTGGAGGAGATGTTTTGGCCGCGGTTAAACGCGGATGACACGGATCAGAAGGGAGTGTCCATCTGTGGCTCGCCGTTATTCTTTCTGCTAATCCGCGTTTTTCCGCGTTCATCCGCGGCTGAAATTATTTTCCTTCGTCAAGCGTGACTCAGTCTTTTCTTCCAGGCAAGAAATGGTCTTTCTATCAGGTAGAATGAAACACTCGTGATAGCGAACGAGAGAAATACGGCGACAATCACCTGAAGCGGCGACGGATGGGTTGTTGCGCCGTACACAAAACCTCGGACCGGCCAATGCCACAGATATAGCCCGTAAGAGATGCGCCCAATCCAGACCAGCGGCGCTAATTTCAGAATCTTCAGAAAAAGAGACTCCGGCCACACTACAACCACCATCAGGATCGATGCAATCGCCAGCGTGGCCAGCGTGAATATCCCGCGAAATAAGCTCGGGCTATTGGTCTTCAGCGTCAAAACGAGATAAGCGAGGAATAGGGCCGCGAACGACGCAAGCACTTTCATGCAGACTTCGAAGACGCGAGATCGCGGTAGTAGACTCCAAGACACGAGACACGCTGCTAAACAACCCAGCATTAAACCATCAGCACGTGTGTCCGTGCCGTAATACAAGCGGTAGAACGGCGCCCCCTCAATCATGAGCAGAGCTCGACGCAAAACTACCAGCAACAGCACGCAGAGAATGACGAAGATGACCCACGGCTTGCCGAGCTTGCTTCGAAGCAGGAAGAACAGCATGAGCGGCCAAACGAGGTAGAACTGCTCTTCAACCGCAAGGGACCAGGTGATGGCCAGAACACTGACTGGATAATTTGGCCTGAAAGCTAATACCCAATTTGAAACGTAAGAAAGCGTCCAAAGCACGCCGGTATATATCTGCCTGGCGTTCTCGCTTCGCATAAAGAAGAAGGCATACGCCGAGAGCAGCAGCAGGTACACAATCAATGCCGGCCCGAGGCGCAAAGCACGTCGCAGGTAAAAGTCTTTTAAGCTTATGAGGCCTGTTCGCTGCCACTCCTGTAGTAAGAGTGAGGTGATGAGAAAGCCGCTTAGAACGAAAAAGATCTCGACGCCGAGATAACCGCCAGGCATAAGCCTCGGAATGAAGTGCAAGCCCAGGACCAGCAGAATCGAAATGCCACGTACGCCGTCCAGTTCGGGTCGGTAGCCGAGTCGGAAGGTAGTTGAGCTGGGAACAGGTGGAGACGGCTGCAGAGCGAGCACGCTGCAGGCTACAGCAGGAGAACAAGCGCTGTAAATACTAATCTGCGGTGAGATGAGACAACTCGATTGTCGTATGAAAGCGGGTGGCCGCTTTACTCACGCTCGAACCTGCGGCTAGAGTGTGCGCGGTCGTCGACGCAACAAATCTTCGGAGGAACAAGATGTCAGCTGCGCGCGTCCCTGGGTTAGGGAACTGGGAGTATGCATTTTTTATCTCAGTTGTATTGCGAGTTTTACTATTAATACTTTTTGCAATCGGTTTGAGTTCATGCTCAGCGAAGAACAGTGGATCAGCGAATGCTGGTTCACCAACAGGCTCGCCGACAGCTACACCTGTGGCACAGGATGTCCCGGGCCAAACGGCGCCGGCAAAGAAGATTTTTGAAACCAGTGAGGCCGTACCTGCCGGCTACCTGGGATACAAGGTATTCGGGTCGTATTTTAAGGACGAACCTGGAGGTAAAGGTACGACACTCTATATCGATCTCGCTATCGTAAATACGGACAAGAAAGAACGACCCGCTGGTCCAATGAAGTTAGTCGATGAATCAGGGAAAGAATACTCTTTGAGTGATACGCAGCCAGATAAGGGAGTCGGATTAACAAAGGTGGGCATGGTTGGTTCTACGCAAAGCAAGCGCGCTGTGGCGGTATTTGAAGCGCCCAGAAACCATGAATACCAATTAAAAATCCAGGGGTTCTCACCGGCCGACGAGGTGAAGATCAAGTTGAAGCCTGAATCGAATCCACCCGCGAAATAATTTAGCCGCGGATGAACGCGGATAAAACGCGGATCTGAATAAGCAGGAATTGGTCTGGCAGATTTCTTTTCTTTTTTCAGATCCGCGACTTATCCGAGTTAATCCGCGGCTAGTTCTGATCAACCTGAAAACATATAAGGCGGAGGCAGGTTTGAGCCTGTCTCCGCCTTATGATTTAGCGAGTTCTTAAACCAGAGCCTACGGGCAGGGCGTGCCGTCCGACTCCCAAATCTGAATCGAGCCCAGGTCGGAAAACTCAGCAGCGACGCTGCGGAATATCGTTGCTTCGATCCAGTACATGTTGGTGTTGAAGTTGAAGTCGATCGGGGCCAACTCTGTGGCTGTCTTGAATGCCTGGCCACCTCCGCGGCCATTGCTATCGAACGTATAAAGGATCGTGTTTCCGCCGGCTGCTATCGAGCTCGTGTGAATCTCGTACGTGAGCCGCGCCGTATTGCCGCCGTTATCTGAATTACGGAAGCGCGTGCGGATAGTTGATAAGGTAGCCGGGCACAAACGAGCTAAACCCTCCACCGCGGTAAGGTTGTATCGCATGTGAAGCGAACCGGTTTGACCATTCGCGATATTCACGCCAAAGCTGTTGTAGCGCACGATACCTGCACTATCTTCATCGTGCTGGCCCGTCGACCCGGCGAGTGTCCATGCTCTTGCGGAGGCGTTATCGTCACCACTGAAGATATTGTAGGTGTTGGGCGACGAGGCGAATATAGTCGGACCTGGATTGGCCTGCGTGATAAACGCCGAGACGCCGGGATTGTAAGGTGGAAAGCAAGTGGTTGCGTTTGGATTACCAGTGTTGCAGCCCTTCGAGAACAACTGCATGATGCTGGTGGTGCTATTAGTGCCGTCACCGAACTTAAGCACGTTTGTCCAATTGGTGACGTCGTTATCGGGGATCGCAGGATCCTTCTTCAGCACCAACAAGCCTCCGATAACTGGGTTGGGAAGATTAATCACGTTGCCGATCTGGCTGGGATTTCCCGCGGCATCGGTTTCATAGATATTGCAGATGAACCCTGAACCTGGTTGGGGTCCTGGATTCAAAGTGCAATTTGAAACTGGAGAGGCAAGCAAGGTCATCGGCGTAACAACATCAGATCGCACGATGCCGGGAGCATTAGATCCAGGCAATGCTCTCGACGTGCCGATACCTTTTTGGCCCGTTGCCGTGATTTGAGTGCCTGGCTCTGTTGGGCCAACTGGCTGACGGACCTGTCTTTGACCTTTAAAGACATCACTATCATCAACTCGGCGTTGGGCATTGGCAGTACTGCCAAGAGCTGTGAGAAGCAAGACCCCGGCTACAAGGCTTGCCAGTAGACTAATGCCACTGAAACGACGATTCGTTCTCATAACCTTCAATCCTCCGTATCACGGTAGAACCGTATGTTCAAAGGTAGTGCGATTCCAAGTTTTGTTTGACACGATCAGCGTGGCGAGTCGCAGATAGTGCCTGATACTGGATTATGGACAGGGTGTGCCGGCGGACTCCCAAATCTGAATCGATCCGAGGTCGGCAAACTCTGAAGAGACACTTCGGAATAATGTGGCATCAATCCAGTAAACGTTTTGCTGGAAATCGAAATCGATCGATGGCGTTGCGGTAAAAGTAGTGAACGCCTGGCCTGCGCCAATGCCATTACTGTCGAAAGTGTAGAGGACGCTGCTGCCACCTGTGAGTACGTTCGTCACCTTAAGGTCATAATGAACCTTGGCGGTGATCCCACCCTGATCAGAATTACGGAAGCGGGTCTTAATCGTACTGGTAGTTGCTGGGCAGAACTGATTCATACCATCTACGGCCGTGATGTTGTAGCGAATACGAGCGGTGCCATTTACTCCCGGCATTAAGGTCACGGCAAAGTTCTTGAACTGGGCAATCGCCAAACTATCATCGTCAATCGTTCCAGTAGCGCCAGCAGCTGTCCATGATCGAGTTGCCTGAGCCTGGGTAGTCATCGGCAAGGTTCCGACTGCTCCGACAATCAATGCAATAGCGGCTACCGAACGCATAAAGGTAGACAGAGAATAGTTGCGGGTACTTTCCATGATTGAGATACCTCCGCCTGGTTGAGACTCGATTAGCAGATTCCCGAAATGGCAAAAACGCGTTAGTTTTGCAATCAGCGAACGGCTACCGACTGGTCTTTAGGTAATACTGGTAAGAGAAGCACGGAAAAACTACATTGAAAGGGTAGATTCTGTCAAAGAAAATATTGCGTAAACTTCTATATGGGAAAGTTTAGCGGCCCTGACCTCTTTGCCCAGCATCTCGGGCTTGGCCGTGGTGCAGTGATAGATTCTGTCGTTCTTAGCGCTAGCCGGCGGTGGCTGGATCAAGCCGTCCAGCCCTGGATCGAGTCATCAAAATCTTCACGGCATGATAAGTCAAAAAGCAGAACGTAAATACGCTGGCACAACTGGTAGCTAAGGCTATCCCTGGGACACCCATCATCTTTATGAAGACTACATCCAAAAGCACGTTCAGCCCAACGTTAACGGCCGCGGCCCACATCGTAATCTGGCTAGCCAAAAGCGATGAGAGGAGCCGGCTTACCAGAACATTGCCAAGATAGAAAGGTATCTGCAGCGCGTAAAGGGCCTGGATCTGAGCGACTAATTGGGTGTCCTTTGCCCGGAAGGAACCCCGCTCGAAAACAACCTGGACAATAGGAACGCTGAAGAAAAAGAGCACTGCCACCAATGGAATACTGGTCAAAAACAGCAGCAAGAGGTAGCGCTTGAGTGTATGGCTTACTCCCGGCCAATCGTGGTTGGCCACCATCTTCGAATAATACGGTGTTATTGCCGTCCCGACGGCCACTCCGATTAGAGCAAGCAGAGTAACGACAATGCGATTGCCGTAATTGAGCGCCGCGACACTTCCCGGAGTTGAGGTCGCCGCAAGCGAGCGGTCCACAACCACGGAACCGCTACGCATCGCACTGGCGCCTACCCGGGGCCCGAACTGCTGACCGACGAGCCGGAGATCTGCATTCAACCCATGCCAACGAGGACGCAGCGAAATTCCTTTCATTCGAAGCGCTATCCCCAACAACACCATCTCAATCGCGGCGCCGAGAACCATCCCGATCGGTAATGCAAAGATGGAATACCGGTAGATGAAGAGCACGATAACCGTCACAGACGGTGTAATGATCGGCGCCAGCGCTACCAGGGCGAAGTGTTCACCAGCATTCAGAACTGCGCCCCAGATATTGGCAATGCCGCTCAAGATTACTAACGGCGAAATAATCAGCAACAACTGAAAAGCAAGGGCGAGCTTGCGATCGTTAAATCCCGAAGCGATCCAAGGCAGATACAGATGGGCACTAGCGAGCATCAGGATCGTCATGCCTGCCAGAAGCAACAGACTCCAAACCGTTATTCCCGATAGCAGACGCTGGGCCGCGTCCTTGCCATCACGTTCTCTAACATTGATGTAGGTGGGTATTAGCGCAATGGAAAGCGAGTTCGAAACGATGTTGATGGCCAGCATGGGAATCAATAAAGCTACCAGGAACGATTCAATGGTCGCGCCAGTGCCGAATCGACGAGCAACCAACAGTTCCTTAGCTACGGCAGCCAGTTTTGCCAGCGAAGTAAGAATGACTATTGTCGTCGCGGCGCGAAAGACCTGACGATTTGTCGATCCGGTCGTGAGTCTTTCCCAAAGGCGAGGCAGAGAGTTGCGGAGTTTATTGATCGTTGCGCTCACGGGGAAATGGTTATTGTCACTCTTCATCAATATGCGATGGGGCCACTATTCGCAGCGCTAACAGGCGAGCAAGCGAATCATTTGATGAAGTGATTTTTTATCAGGTATTCGAGAATAAGATTCGCATTTACTTCCGGTAGCAGGCCCACAGTTTCGAGCCTGATTTCGGGATGCTGCGGTGACTCATACGGATCGTCAATGCCGGTGAAATTCTTGATTTCGCCACGCCGGGCCTGGGCATACATACCCTTCGTGTCGCGCTTTTCGCATTCCTCCAGCGGAGTATCGACAAAGACTTCAATAAAATGATCGGTACCGATCATGTTTCTGACATCGTTCCGCGTAGCCTGATAGGGGCTGACTGCGGCACAAATTACAGCGCCTCCATGCCTGACAATTTCCGCCGCCACAAAGCCGATGCGTCGAATGTTTAAGTCGCGGTCAGCTTTGTCAAAGCCAAGACCTCGTGATAAATGCGTACGGACCACGTCGCCATCCAGCACCGTAACTTGTCGTCCGTGTTCTTGTAACAGGACGGTCAGGATTTCAGCGGTAGTCGATTTTCCTGCGCCGCTGAGACCGGTAAACCAGATACAAACTCCTTGTTTGTGACGAGGAGGATAAGTTTCGCTGAGAATCTCCGCCACCTCCGGGCGCGTGAACCACGCCGGCAATGGTTTCCCATTCTGCAGATACTCGTCGCGAACCTGTGTTCCCGACAAGGAGGCAGTCATCGTGTTGGCCGAGATTCGGGATACTTCTTCATATCGATCTTCTTCCGGCAAGTAAACAAATTCATTGAATGCAAGCACGCCTACACCGATCTCGTCGCTGAATTGACGCGCCAGTTGCTGCGCGTCGTAAGGGCCGTAGAATGGCAGCCCGTTCGAATCCAGACCTGGGCTCGCGTGATCACGTCCGATGATCATGTGGCTGGCGCCATAATTACGACGGATCAATGCATGCCAAACAGCTTCACGCGGTCCCGCCAGGCGCATTGCCAGGGGAAGCAGCGAAAGCAATATTCGATCGGGAGCGTAGTAGTTTGACGCCAGCGCCTTATAAGAGCGTACTCGCGTGTAATGATCGACATCGCCTGGTTTCGTTAAGCCGACTACTGGATGCAGCAGCAAAGCTCCATCCACCTGTTCCGCAGCCCGCTTCGTAATTTCTTCGTGCGCCCGATGCAATGGATTGCGAGTCTGAAAGGCAACCACATTTTGATGACCCATCTGCAGCAGCCGGGAACGCGTTTCCAGCGGTGTAAGACGCAGCTCGCGGAAGTCATAACGTCGTGGACGGGCTAGCACCTGCAGGGTTCCGGATATGTTGAGTTGTCCCCAGCGACTCGTTTCAGCGACAAGCGGGTGCCGGGGGTCTTCCGTGCCGAAAACCAATCGAGCGAGTTCATTCCGATTCCATTCGTAGATCTCAGTGACATTGAGGACTGCGAGCAGTTCATTCCGAGAGTCGCGCAGAGCCACGTCCCGGTCCAGGCTGATATCCCGTCGACGTTCTACAGGCAGTGTAACTGGTATCGGAAAGACTTGACCTGAGCCGAGCCTCATTTCTCCGACGACTCGTTCATAATCGACATGGCCCATAAAACCATTCAGCGGCGAGAAAGCACCTGTGGCCAGCAGTTCCAGGTCACAAACAGCACGTTCCGACAACTGTAAAGACGGAAGTGCGGCGGCGTAAGTCTTAAGCTCCTGAATCTGCTGGTCAGGAACGGTAAGGTCGACGAGGCTGCCTCCGTAAGGAGAGATTAGCCGGCTTGCCTGAGGCTGATTAGTGGCCAAACGAGATATATCCTTCTCACAGAGACAATCACGGCCGGTTCGGCGCGAAGAATCATGGTTGCAGCGAGTCAGCCAAAAATGAGCAAAAATACTAACACAGTTTGGAGTGCGCCGACTTGTCGGCGCCTTGTCCGCAATTTGCGGACTACACCTATAGGCAAAAAGCGCCGACAGGTCGGCGCACTCCAAAGGAGCCATCTTTGGACAGCGTCATGAAACCTTCGCTAATATAGGCCCGCGTTTATTTTCAGTCATAAAATATAGACAGACTGGCCTTCAATATTGCAGGGTCCAATTCAGTGTGTGGAATCGCAGGCATAGTTCGTTGGGACGGTCACGATGTGGACCAGGAGTTGGTTCGCCGAATGACCGCTGTGATCCGCCACCGAGGGCCGGATGAAGACGGATTCTACTTTGGCGGTCCAGTAGGACTCGGCATGCGCCGACTTTCCATCATCGATTTAAAGAGTGGCCAACAGCCTATTCACAATCAGGGTCGCACCGCCTGGATTGTCTTCAACGGCGAGATTTACAACTATCGTGAGCTGCGCGAAAAGCTTGAAAAGCTGGGACATACCTTTTACACCAACAGCGACACCGAAGCGATCATTCACGCCTACGATCGTTACGGAAGCGATTGCCCAAGGCACTTGCGTGGGATGTTCGTGTTTGCGATCTGGGACGAGCGAACGCAGGAACTGTTCATCGCGCGTGATCGAGTTGGCAAGAAGCCGCTGGTATACGCTTACCTGAACGGTGAGTTTGTTTTCGGCTCTGAATTCAGCTGTCTGCTGACACATCCAGGCGTGAGCCGAGACCTCGAGCCCGAGGCGTTACATCACTACCTCTCTTTCATGTGTGTCCCAGCACCGCTCACAGCTTTCAAAACGATCAAAAAACTTGAGCCCGGACACAGCCTGCGCCTGACTAAAGGCGAACTCAAAATCGAGCGCTACTGGCAACCGGATTTCTCGCGGAAGCTTGTTATTGACGAAGTCGAAGCGGGCGAGCGAGCCATCGAAATACTTCGTGATGCCGTACGTGTACGCTTGATGTCTGAAGTTCCACTCGGTGCTTTCCTTTCCGGAGGCATAGATTCGAGCGCTGTAGTGGCCTTAATGAGCCAGGAATCAAGCGAGCCGGTCAAGACCTTCTCCATCGGTTTTGAAGAGCAGGACTTCAGCGAGCTGCATCACGCGCGTCGCGTGGCAGAGCACGTGGGTGCCGACCATCACGAATTCATCGTGCGTCCCGATGCACTCGAAGTTCTGCCGACTCTCGTTGAGCATTATGGAGAGCCGTACGCGGATTCTTCTGCCATACCCACGTACTACGTGGCGCGCGAAACGCGAAAACACGTGACCGTTGCGTTGAATGGAGATGGTGGTGACGAGTGTTTTGCAGGATACGAGCGCTATGCTGCGATGCGGCTGGCGGAACGCTACCATCGCTTGCCCGGCATGGTGCGCTCGGGTTTGATCGATTCAACGATTGGAATGCTGCCAACCTCAGAGACTCGACGCAGTCGGTTGCGTGACGCCAAGCGATTTATTCAGGCCGCGTCACTGGAAAAAGTGGATCGTTACATGCGCTGGATAAGCGTCTTCGATGCGGATGCTAAGGATCAGCTGTACAGTGACAGCTTCAGACACGAGACCCAGCAGTCGCGCTCGGCAGCAGTGCTTGAGCCCTGGTTCGCGTATGCTAATGGTGCTGGAATTGTCGACGCAGCCCTGCTTACCGACACGATGACTTATTTGCCGAATGATTTGCTGGTAAAAGTGGACATTGCAACCATGGCTGTTTCTTTGGAGGCGCGCTCGCCTTTTCTTGACCATCACGTCATCGAGTTCGCAGCCAGCCTCCCTGAACGGTTGAAGCTGCGCGGGCTCACGACGAAATACCTCTTGAAGCGAGTCCTGAAACAATTACTACCGTCTGAAAATCTGGGGCGGCGCAAAATGGGATTCGGTGTCCCCATTGGACATTGGTTTCGCGGCCGGCTTGAGCCTTTTTTGCGCGAGACGATTCTTTCCGATAAGGCGCTCGGACGCGGATTTTTCAAGCCCGCAGTCGTCAAACAGCTTGTCGAGCTCCACGTTCGCGGCGAGCACGACTATTCACATCAGCTCTGGACACTGCTGATGCTCGAGCTGTGGTTTCAAAGGTTTATTGATCATTAGGATTTTGATCTTTGTATTTTGAACTTTGTGCTTTGTACTTTAGGCAAAGAGCAAAGGGCAAAGAGGTAAGAGCAAAGAGCAGAGGCTGAGCGCTGAACCGCAAGAACGAAGCTTCGCTCAGCTCTCAGCCGCTTTCCCTTTGCCCTTACCTCTTTGCTCTTTGCCCCAAAGTACAAAACCCAATATTGGAGGACCCAAAATTTGAAAGGTGTCGTACTTGCAGGGGGGCTAGGTTCGCGCTTGCGGCCGCTCACGGCAGTTACAAACAAGCACTTACTGCCTGTTTACAACCAGCCGATGATCTATTACCCCATTCAAACACTGGTCAATGCCGGAATTTCCGACATCATGATCGTCACCGGCGGAAACTCAGCCGGAGACTTTCTGAAATTGTTAGGGAACGGCAAAGCTTTTGGACTCAAACATCTCAACTATACGTACCAGGAAGGTGAAGGCGGCATCGCTGAAGCGCTTTCGCTGGTCGAACATTTTGCAGCGCGTGAGCCGGTCTGCGTGGTGCTCGGTGATAACGTTATTGAAGGGAATATCCGAGCAGCCGTCGCCGCCTATGGCGAGCAAGGCACCGGCGCAAAAATAATTCTTAAGAAAGTGCCGGATCCGCAGCGCTTTGGTGTGCCGCTGCTCGATGGGCCAAAGGTCGTCCGCATTGAAGAGAAACCTAGCGATCCCAAGTCGGATTACGCCGTCATCGGTATTTACATGTATGACGGCGCAGTCTATGACATCATTCGCACGTTGCGACCTTCGGGACGGGGCGAGCTCGAAATCACGGACGTAAACAACGCGTACATTGAGCGTAGCGCAATGACGTGGGATGTACTCGACGGCTGGTGGACGGATGCAGGAACGTTTGAAAGCCTACTGCTCGCGTCAAACCTGGTGGCCGAAACGGGAGCCAATAATCTGGAGCTAAAAAGTGAAGCTGGAATCAGCAGTGCATTCTGAAGCATTTATCGCGGGTGAGATTGACGGCGTTGTGGTGCGCGAGCTTCGTCGCTTTAAAGACCAGCGCGGCTGGTTGACGGAACTATTTCGACACGACGAGCTTGCGGCGGAGTTTTATCCGACCATGGCTTACATCTCCTCTACCCTACCCGGAGTTACTCGCGGACCGCATGAGCATGTTGATCAGGCAGACCTGTTTTGCTTTCTGGGTCCCTCGAATTTCAAGCTCCGCATGTGGGACAACCGCAAGTCTTCGCGAACCTTTAATCACGTTATGACCCTCGTAGCCGGAATAGATCATCCGGCATCAGTGCTGGTTCCTGCGGGCGTCGTCCACGCCTACCAGAACGTCGGCGCAGAAGATGGGATTGTTATCAACTGTCCAAATCGTCTTTATGCGGGCGAGGGAAGAAAAGCGCCCGTCGATGAGATTCGCCATGAAGACGATCCGGACACGATCTATCGGATCAGCGGCTAACTGGGCAAAGGGCAAAGAGCAAAGAGCAAAGAGCTGAGGGCAAAGAGCTGAGGGCAAAAGAGCAACGCACAACCGACAAATCAAACTACAAAGAACAAAGTACAAAGACCCAAGACCAAAGACCTTTTAATGAAAGTCGTCAGGATTATCGCTCGCTTGAATGTTGGTGGACCAGCCCGGCATGTTGTCTGGTTAGCCGCCGGCTTAAAGGCCTACGACTGCGAAACCTTGCTGGTCTCTGGAATTGTTCCGGTGGGCGAAGACGATATGGGCTACTTTGCTGAAGAGACGGGCGTAAAGCCTTTGTACTTGCAGCAGATGAGTCGCGAAATCTCGCCGAAGGATCTGATAACGATCTGGAAGCTTTACCGGCTTTTTCTCCGCGAACAGCCAGATATCATACATACTCACACCGCGAAAGCCGGCACTGTGGGTCGCATTGCAGGTCTGCTTTATCGCTGGTTGACGCCAGGCTTGCTCGCCGGCAAGCCACGTCAATGCCGGTTCGTTCACACTTATCATGGCCACATTTTTCATAGCTATTACGGTCCTTTGAAAACGCGGCTGTTTTTAGCCATCGAGCGCACGCTCGCGAGAGCTGGAACGGACCGTATCATCGCAATCAGCGAGCAGCAGCGTCAGGAGATCAATCAGCATTTTCATGTCGGACGGCGAAATCAGTTCAAGGTAATACCACTTGGTTTGGATACGACGGTCTTTGCCGACTGGCGCGAGCGACGAAATAGATTTCGTGAGGAACTGAAAGCGGGCCCAAACGAGCTGCTGGTAGGTATCGTGGGCCGGTTGACTGAAATCAAGAATCACGAGCTTTTTCTGGAGAGTATCGCTCGCTTCAAACAATTGCACGCTCAAGTGCCGCGGCGAGTTCGCTTCGTGATTATTGGTGATGGGCGCTTGCGCGGTCAGCTGGAGGAACAGTCTCGGTCACTGAGATTGAACGACGACATAGTATTTGCAGGCACGCGGCGCGATCCGGAATATTTTTATCCGGCGCTCGATATCGTCGCGCTAACTTCTCGCAATGAAGGCACGCCTCTGACATTGATCGAGGCCATGCTGAATGCTCGGCCTGTGATTGCGACCGCGGTCGGCGGCGTTGTCGACTTATTGGGCAACACGCAATTTTCTGAAGCTTCGTACACGATTTGTGAGCGCGGTATTCGCGTGGCACCAAACAATGCAGACGGGCTCGCTGCTGGATTGGCCCGGCTGGTTGACGATGAAGAGCTACGTATCGGTTTGGGCGAGCGCGGCCATCAATTCATTTGTCAGAATTACGGGAAAGAGCGACTGCTTCAGGACGTGGCGGATCTTTATCAGGAACTGATCCGACCGTCGCGCGAGGCCGTTGATGTGCCGGCTCGGCAAACTATGGGAGGCGCTGAAAAAGCCATCGACCGTTCCGCTTCCGGATTGTCGACTATTGGGTTCGATGATCGGTCTTCACCGCGTTAGGGTGAAGGACTTGGGTTTTTTGTTGGACATTTCAGTTTAGTTTATTCACAGTCAACGACAAGCCGAAGCTTGTTGGACATTAAGGAGGAGCCAGACATTTGCGTGTTTTGATTACCGGTGGGGCGGGATTTATCGGTTCACACCTGGCCGATGCGTATCTACGAAGGGGTGATGAAGTTTTTGTGCTCGACGATTTGTCGACGGGTAGCATTCGAAATATTGAACATCTCAAGAACGAACCGCGCTTCCATTACACGATCGATGCCGTTCAAAACCAACCTTTGACAGCGGAGCTTATCGATCAGTGCGACGTAGTAGTTCACCTGGCAGCGGCCGTCGGCGTAAAGTTAATTGTCGAGAGTCCGGTGCGCACCATCGAAACGAACGTACACGGCACTGAGGTTGTCCTTTCTCTCGCGAACAAGAAAAAGAAAAAAGTACTGATCGCCTCGACGTCAGAAGTGTATGGACTCAGCGCTGAAGTTCCGTTCCGTGAGGATGGAAACCTGGTGATGGGAGCAACGATGAAGGGGCGGTGGAGTTACGCCTGCTCGAAGGCAATTGACGAGTTTCTGGCTCTCGCTTACTGGCGCGAGCGCAAATTGCCAACTATCGTGGTGCGTCTCTTCAATACCGTCGGGCCTCGACAGACGGGGCAATACGGAATGGTCATACCCACTTTTGTCAAACAAGCTTTGGCCGGGCGTCCTATAACAGTATTCGGCGATGGCAAGCAGTCCAGGTGCTTCGGGTATGTCGGTGATGTCGTCGGCGCGCTGACAAAACTAATCGACCATGATCAGGCAGTAGGCGAAGTCTTCAATATCGGCTCCAACGAGGAGATCACGATCCTCGAGCTGGCCCAGCGTGTAAAAGAATTGACTCGGTCTGATTCCGAGATAGTCTTTGTTCCGTATGACGAAGCTTATGAAGAAGGCTTCGAAGATATGCCGCGCCGCATTCCGGACATTTCGAAAGTGAATGCGCTGGTGGGTTTTCGGCCGGACATGAAGCTGGACGGCATCCTTCGCAGCGTGATCGATTACCAAAGCGGGAGGCAGGCAACGCACAATTAGAACTAAGAATGGTGTGGTACTCATGTAGTCTTTGCCACTTTGCTCGTTTGCGGCTTTGCGTGAGATCTGTCGTGCTGTAAGTTCATTTCGCGCAAAGCCGCAAAGAGGCAAAGTCGCAAAAGTAATCCAGGAACCAGAAACCCGACAATTAGCTCGCATATGCTATTCACTCCGGTTCAAATAGCGGCCATAGTCACTTCATTTCTGCTTGCCGCAACACTCACTCCGCTGGTGCGCGCCTTTGCTCGACACCGCGGAATGGTGGCCCAGCCCAAGACTGACCGTTGGCACAAAAGGCCCACGGCAATGTTGGGAGGCATCGCTATCTGGCTCTCCGTAGTTGCCACCTATCTCGTGTTCACTACGTTTGGGCTTGTTTCCCAATCGCCTTACGACCGAACGATTATCAACGCCAGCACATTTCTGTTCCTGGTGGGCCTGGTTGATGACCTGTTCCATACAAAGCCGTATCAAAAGCTCATCGGTCAGATCATGGGGTCGGCACTGATTGTCTACTATGGCCTCACACTACCATGGACCAAATCTATCGCAGTCAACACTGTGATCACCATTTTTTGGTTAATCGGAATTACCAACGCCATCAATCTGCTGGACAATATGGATGGATTGGCTGCGGGCATCGCTGCGATTGGCGCCGGCTTTCTGACGATTAGCTTTGTGGTTAACGGTCAGCCGGCGGCGGCGTTGATGATGGCGGTATTCGCCGCAGCCCTGTTGGGTTTTCTCATCTACAACTCTAACCCCGCGTCCATCTTTATGGGTGATTGCGGTTCGCTATTTATCGGCTTCTTCATGGCGAGCGCGGCGCTCGTTAATGTTTCGGGTGGGCGAACACGAAGCTTTCTGCCGGTACTGGTGGTACCGATTCTCGTGCTGTTCATACCAATCTTTGACACAACATTCGTGACCGTCATCCGCAAGCTATCCGGGCGTGCCGCATCTCAGGGCGGCCGTGATCACACCTCGCACCGGCTGGTAGCGCTCGGCATGTCGGAACGGCGGGCGGTATTGATGCTTTATGGTTTTGCAGCACTGTCGGGAATTCTTGCCCTGCTGGTTCGCGCAGTGAAGCTTGATGTCAGTCTCGCTGCGATTGCGGGTTTCACTATCCTGCTTACTTTGCTCGGAGTGTATTTGTCAGGCGTAAAGGTTTACGACGAAAGTGAAGCCTCAGCTGCTCTGCGGGGAAAATTCCTCTACACTTTTCTCGTAGACGTTTCGTACAAGCGGCGAGTGTTTGAAGTTCTGCTGGATCTTGTTTTGATTATCCTCGCCTACTGGAGCGCTTATGCGCTAAAGTTTGGTCCCTTCTCTGATAGTCCTGCCTGGAAGTTATTCCTGCAAACGTTGCCGGTCATCGTCTTCGTCAAGATGGCCTCTTTTCTTGTGCTCGGTGTGTATCGCGGTATCTGGCGATACACCAGCATGGAAGACCTGATAACCTTTGGACGAGCGGTTGCAGTTGGGTCGATTCTCAGCGTAGTGCTACTGCTTTTTGCTTTTCGGTTTCAGGGTTATTCGCGCACAGTCTTTGTGCTTGACGGCCTCTTCATGCTGATGTTGTTAGCCGGCAGCAGACTCGCGTTCCGCGTCTTTAGAAATGTTCTGCCCGTCGCGCAGGCCAGCACCGGCCGTCGTGTCCTCATATATGGAGCAGGCGACGGTGGCGAATTGTTTCTGCGCGAGATTAGAAACAATCGAGACTGGAACTACTCGCCCGTAGGTTTTCTGGATGACGATCCAGCCAAGATAAGCAAAGTGATTCACGGTCTCAAAGTTCTGGGGAGCGGCGATGACCTGGCGGAAGTGTGCCGCCGTCAGCAGATTGATGAAATCCTGATTTCGAGCTCAAAGATGCCGGTCAGACGTGTTCAGGAGCTGCTGGATTGTTGTCGAGCAGAGAACATCGTTCTTAAGCGTATGCATGTGCAGATCGAAGAGCTGACGCCGCTCAAGGAGTTCGATCTGTCGCAGGAACGCACGGGATAATCTAGACGGCATGACTGATCAACTGCTGCAAGCCAATATTCGCGGACCGCTCCGACGGATTTTGACGTTGCTGCCTTTGCTGCTAGCGCTGCTGGGGGCGTGGTATGCGGTGCGCTGGTTCGTCGGCAACACAATTGCTGAGAACCTTAATCCCGAAGATAGAGGACTCGAGAACGCACAGCTGGCTCTCAGCCTTGCGCCTTCTGATCCATTGGCGCATTGGACCATGGCCGAACTCGAGCAGAGTAAGCTCTCGCTCGATGAATCAAACCGAGCGCTCGCCGAATATGAACAGGCAGTACGACTGGCCCCAAATGATTATCGCTTCTGGTTGTCGTGGGGCCGCGCGCTCGAGCAATCGGGTGATACGCAGAGAGGTGAACAGGCGATGCGCCGTGCTGTTGCCCTGGCGCCTTCCTACTCTTATCCGCGCTGGTATCTTGGAAACCTGCTGCTGAGAAGCGGACGCGAAGCTGAAGCCTTCAAAGAATTGCGTACCGCCGGCGAAGCAGATCCGCAGCTGCGACCTCAGATATTCACTCTCGCATGGCAAGTCTACCGAGATAATCCCACCGAGCTCGGTAAGTCAGTCGGTTCGACTCCGATAGTGCAAGCTGAATTTGCGAAGTACCTTCTGGAGCGAGGCCAGGTTGAATCGGGCATGAATATCTGGCGCTCGTTAAGCGCTGAAGAGAAGCAGGCAAATCGGAGCATCGCTGCAGGCTCGATCAAGACACTGGTTGACCAACACCAGTATGCGCAGGCGATTGAAATCGTAAACGACTTTGCGGCCAGGGAAGATGCTCGAGTCAAAGTTGACGAGATGCAGGATGGCGGGTTCGAAAAAGACAGCAATCCCACGTTCGGGAGCGTCTTCGGCTGGCAAATGAAGTCAGGCCTGCAGTCTCAGGCTGTTATCGACCACGACCTGCGGCGCAGCGGCGCCGGCAGCCTCAAATTGACTTTTAAAGCGAGGTCAAACGTAGACGTTAGTCTGTCGCAGCTGGTGGCGGTTATGCCGGGTACGCAATACGAGTTTGCGGGTTACGTGAAGACAAGCAAGCTGGAGAGTGCAGCTACACCAGTGATTGAGATTGTGGATGCGACGAGCGGTGCAGTGTTAGCCGCGTCGCCTCCAGCCCCTGCCGGATACAACGATTGGCAACGTTTTACCGTCGCGTTTAAGACAGACGCAAAGACCACCGGTATCCTGGTTCGAGTTGGCCGGGCCTCCTGTGGTGAAAATACTTCGTGCCCGATCTTCGGCACTTTGTGGTATGACGACTTCGATCTCAAACGCCGAGGCTAGATCGCTGGCGCTTAAAGAAAGCGCCGTCGTCGATCAGCGCCGATCAGTGACCAGCGGGCAATTTCCTCGCATGGTGCCGCATACCATCGCCAGCCGCTTTCTCTTTCTCACCATTTGTGTGGCGATCGTTATGTCGGCGTTGGCATACGGCACGGTCCATTACTGGGCCATGGGTCTATTTGCTTTGGCGGGCGTATCGATTGTCTTCTTTTGGATTGCTGACGCCTGGCGATTAGGCACTTTGCGGATTAGCAGGAACGCGCTGCAGTTTCCGTTGTTAGGAATAATATTGCTGGGATTGTTTCAACTCTTGCCTGTCCGCTCCAATAACGCCGCTGCTGGGTTGACGAGTCAGACACTCAACACACTTTCCTACGATCCGTATGCAACCAGGCTCGTCATCGTGCAGATTACGACGCTGCTGATATTCTTTGCCGCTTCACTGGTGTTTATCGATACGCCTCACCGCTTGCGCCTGATCGTCCGTACCATTGCCATCTTTGGTTTTGTTCTGGCGATCTTTGGAATGACCCAATCCTTTACGAGTCCTAACAAAGTGTATTGGGTGCGTGAGTTGGCCCAGAGTACCGCCTTTGGTCCGTTCATTAATCGTCATCACTTTGCAGGCTACATGGAATTGGCCTTGGCGATTCCCCTGGGTCTGTTGTTCTCGGGCGCGATCGAAGGCGAGAAGAAACTGCTGTATATCTTTGCGGTCGGTATGATGGGAGTTGCCTTAATCCTGACAAACTCTCGCGGTGGAATTATCAGTTTGCTCGCTGAAGTTGTGTTTCTCGTACTCATTGTTGGCTTGCGGCGGCGCCATCACGCTCGCGAATCTGAAGAGAAGAACCGCAGGGTGCGGAGCGGAATTGCCCGCGCTACGCTGGGGCTGGTGCTCATCATCGGTATCCTGGCTGCGACAGTTTTCTTTGGCGGCGAGCAGGCGTTGAGTCGGTTCGTCGGATCCGTAAACACCGAAGATCCCACCACCGGCCGTGCTCACTTTTGGAACGTGACGCTCGACATAATTAAAGCACATCCGTTAATCGGTACGGGCCTGGGTGCCTTCGGAGTGGTGTACACTCATTACGATTCTCATAACGGACTCTACCGTCTGGAACAGGCACACAACGACTATCTGCAGGTGCTGTCAGATGGCGGGATCATCGGCGCAGCGTTAGGGTTGTTCTTCATTGTCGCCTTGTTTCAGATGGGCCTGCAGCGTCGTGAGAGTAGCGACGAGTTCCGCCGCGGCGTAGCGACGGGGGCGCTGGCGGGCTGCTTCGCGGTACTGGTGCATAGCTTCTTTGATTTCACACTGCACACCACTGCGAATGCATTACTGTTTCTGGTGCTGGCAGCGCTGGCTACTTTGAATGGCCGCGTCGAGAGCCGCAGCTCTCGCCGCCGTCGACGACGCCGGCGGACTAGTCAGCCAATAGCAATCAGTAATCAGCTGGTTTTGTGCTTTGTAATTGGTGCTTTGGACTTTGTACTTTGCACCTCGTGCTTTGTCATCCTATTTGCCACGAGAAAGACCACGACAGAGACTAAGTACGAAGCACAAAGCACCAAGTACAAAGCACAAAACCAGCTGATTACTGATTACTAATTGCTGATTACTTCTTTTACCGCCCTTACTACTCGCGCGACTTGCGCGTCGTCCGTGCGCCAGTTGCAGACGCTTACACGCATCGCGCGCCGGCCACGCCAGGTGGTGCCGCCGAAGAATGCCTCGCCAGTCTCCAGGATTCTCGCGATCACTTCATCTGTTCTGCGATCGTGATCAGCCGCAGTTGCTCCCGCGCGTTGATCGAGGAAGCGAACCAATCCCTGATTAATTACCGGTTCCCACGCGACCTCTGCACCAGGCAACGCCCCGATGCGCATCACGAGTTCATGCGCGTGCCGGCAACAACGCTCAATCAAGTCGGCGAGGCCATCACGTCCTAGTTGTCGCAACGCCGCATAAGCAGCAAAGCAACGGCCGCGTCGAGACCATTCCGGATTCCAGTCAACCTGATCGCGCGCTTCGGTGGCGTGAGTCAAATATGACGCCCTGATTGACAATGACGATCGATGAGCCTCCGGGTCGGCCACGAAGGCAAAGCCCGAGTCGAAGGGCACGTTGAGCCATTTGTGCCCATCCGTGGCCCAGGAGTCAGCCAGCTCAATGCCAGTCACGAGATGCTGAAGGCGTGGGCTGACCGCGGCCCATAAACCAAAAGCACCGTCGACATGTACCCACGCATTGAAACGTTTGGCGATGGGAATCAACGTCGGGAATGAATCGTAAGCTCCGATGTTGATATCACCAGCCTGCAGCAACACGATCGTCGGCGCCGAGGTGTCTTTCTCGAGCACGCTTGTCAAAGCGGTTGCAAGCAAGCGTCCATCGTCGTCAACTGGAAGGGTCCGTACACACTCGCGTCCGAAGCCGAGCAGCCGCACCGCGCGTTCGAACGAACCGTGCAGCTCACTACTTGAAAGAATTCGGATCGGCGGCGCGCCAAACAGTCCCAGGGCTTCAACATCCCAACCACGCTTCGCCAACAACGCGTGCCGGGCCGCAGCTAGACACGTCACATGGGCCATCTGGCAGCCGCTCACCAAAGCAAAGCTCGCCGTCGGCGGAAGCTGGAGAAGATCTTTTAGCCAGGACCCGACCGTTTCCTCCACCACGCTGGCAGCGGGTGAACATGCGTACATCGCAGCGTTTTGCTGCCACGCGGACGTTAGCCAATCGGCGGCCATTGCTGCGGGTAAGACTCCGCCGATAACCCATCCAAAGAATCGGCCTCCAGCCGTACCGAGCAAACCTCCCGAAACATCATCAACAAGTTGCTCAATGATTTGTTGAGGAGGAGCACCCTCGCGGGCCAACGGTTTCAGCAGGCGGCCACGCAATGTTTCAAGCTCTGCGGTCGCTGACACTGAAGTCTGATCGAGGCTTTCGAGGTGGGCTATCGCGTTCTTACAAGCAGCATCCAGCGCTTGGCGGAATTCAGGACTCAGTTTCTCCATGCCCACAGTTTAGAGGTTTGAATAGCGGGAATCTATCCGAATATTGCCAATGAATTTCCAATCAGAAAACTTGAGTCAAGACTGTGTCTTTGCTCGGTGCGTGCATGCCCGCCACGGTTGGTTGTAGTATCATCTGTCGGCCCGAAACTCCTCCCACGAATTCAGCCCCAGCGAGGATTAAGAAGGAGACACTGACACGTGGCTTCGGCGGCAAGCGCCAGCATCGACACGACCAAACAACCGACGGCCCCGGCCCGCTCATCTGTACCGAGCCTGTGCCTGACTGCCTCGCTAAAACACAACAAACCAGACGCACTTAACTACAAAGTCAGCGGCGAATGGATCAACATTCCCGCAGCTGAGTTTGTGGAGCGCGTGGGCCACGTCGCTTTGGGCCTGGCGGCGTTGGGTATCAAGGCAGGCGATCGCGTAGGTTTGATTTCCGAAAATCGGCCCGAATGGTCCATTACGGATCTCGCCATCCTCAGTCTCGGTGCCGTCAACGTTCCCATCTACACGACCCAGGCGGTCGACCAGGTCGAATTCATTTTGAGCGATTCCGGAGCGCGAGCTCTTTTTGTCTCAGGAAAGAAAGTATTCCGGCATGCAGCCAAGGCGCTCGAGGCTCTCTCGATGCCTTTAAAGTTGATCTTCTTTGACGATGATGCTGCGGAAGGAATTGCACACGCGATCACGTTGAAGGGTTTGGAAGGGCAGGGTGCTGCCCGAGATCGCGCTCATCCGCGTGCCTTTGAAGAAATCATGAACACTGTGCGCCCTGACGATCTCGCAACGATCATCTATACGTCAGGTACGACGGGCGAGCCAAAAGGGGTGATGCTCTCGCATGAGAGTTTCATTTCCAACGTGCTTTCGATCACAGCCGGTCTGCCAATCAACAACCAGGACATTGCGCTGTCAGTTCTGCCGCTTTCTCACATTTTTGAACGAACCGGCTTTTACATTTTTTGCTACAACGGCGTCTCGGTCTATTACTGCGGCTCGTTCGACCAGGTTGGCGAACACCTGCGCGAAGTGCAGCCGACAATTATGACTGCGGTGCCGCGGCTTTTTGAGAAGGTCTATCATCGCATCATTAAAAAGGGCACTTCAACGAAAGGTTGGCGCAGGCGAGTGTTCCTGCGGGCGCTCGATGTCGGTCATCGTTACGCTGAGCTGAAGGACAAAGGTCAAAAGATCTCTTCACGACTGGGGCTGGAACAAAAAATCGCGGACAAGCTTGTCTTTTCGAAATGGCGTGAAGGTGTGGGTGGCCGGCTGCGTTACTTCGTGTCCGGCGGCGCGCCACTTTCGCCTGCCTTGTCGTACGCCTTTCTGGCAGCGGGGATTCCAATCCTGCAGGGTTATGGTGCTACCGAAACGTGCATCGTTTCTGCGAATCGGCCGGAAGATAATCTGGTTGGCTCAGTGGGCCTGCCTTTTGATGGAATAGAAGTCGCCATCGCGGCAGATGGAGAGATCATCATTCGTGGTCCGAATGTCATGCACGGTTACTACGGTCATCCTGACGCTTCGGCGCAAGTCCTAAAAGATGGCTGGTTCCTGACGGGAGATGTGGGTTACCTGGACGAGCAAGGAAGGCTCTACATCACGGATCGCAAGAAAGATCTGTTTAAGCTCTCAAACGGTAAATATGTAGCGCCGCAGTTGATTGAAAGCTTTATCAAAGAGAGCGAGTTTGTCAGCCAGGTTGTTGTTGTCGGCGCCGGTAGGAAACAGCCGGCGGCGCTAATTGTTCCCGAGTGGGAAGCTCTGCGGCATCAGCTGCAGGAAGACTCAGAGCCTTTTCCGAAAAGCCGCGCTGAACTCAGCCAATATCCGGCGGCCGTCAAGCTCGTGCAGCGCGACGTTTCCAAACTCACTGGCGGGCTGGCTGACTACGAACGTATCCGCCGTGTGGCTTTGCTACCTGAAGAACTGACGATTGATAACGGCGAGCTCACGCCGACTCTGAAAGTTAAGCGCCGCGTCATCGACGAGAAGTTCGGGCCGTTGATTGATGAGTTGTATTCTTAACTTTGCGTGTTTGCTACTTTGCGGCTTGGCGTGAGAGTTCGTATGTGCAGAAGAGATTTTACGCAAAGCCGCAAAGAGGCAAAGACGCAAAGTGATCTAATGTTTGCTCGCGGCGGCACGGGCATCGTCGCTGGTGAGGGATTTCAAAAACTCAATTAGGTCCTGCTGCTCTCGCTCAGTCAGGTTTACAGCCTGCAGTTCCCAATCACGAATCGTGTTCTCATTACCACCGCGACTGTAATAGTTGAGCACGTCCGCGAGCGTCGCTGCGCTGCCATCGTGAAAGTATGGCGCCGTCAGCTCAACATTTCTAAGCATGGGCGTGCGATAGCTACCAATGTCGAGAGCGTTTCGAGTTACCAAAAACCGGCCCAATTCGAATTTTCCTTTTTGCTGATTCAGATCGCGGATTTCTGCGTCTGAGGGCTCACCACTCAACGCGGTGGCACGCTGGGCCAACTGCTCAAAACCTGAGAAGTTGCCGGCTACTCCGGTATTCCTGTAGTTCCCATCGGTGAAAAATGGAAATGAGGCACTCAAGTTGTGACAAACGGTGCAGCGGCCCTTCGTGCGAAACAACGTTAACCCGCGCTGTGCAGCATCGCTCAAGGCCTTGCGATCTCCGGCGACAAACCGGTCATACGGAGAATTAGCCGAGACCAGAGTTCGCTCGTACGCAGCGATAGCTTTTCCGAGCGAAGCGGCCGTGACACCACCGCCGAACACTGTCTGAAACTTTTCTTCGTATTGAGGAATAGCGCTCACTCTGCGAACTACTTCGTCATGCGAACTGTTCCCCATCTCGTCGGGATTAACCAACGGCTCCAGCGCCTGGGCTTCGAGAGTCTCCGCTCGGCCATCCCAGAACAATGTAGAGTTGAACATCGCATTCAAAACTGTGGGAGTGTTGCGAGAGCCTTGCCTACCATTGATTCCGATTGCCACCTTTTTTCCATCGGCGAATCCAAACCGAGGGTCGTGACAGGTTGAACAACTAACCGAGGCATTTGCCGAGAGTCTCGGATCGAAGAAGAGCTCACGGCCCAACTCGACTTTCGCAGTGCTTAAGGGATTGTCCCGCGGAATGAAATAGCTCCAGATATCCGCAGAAATTCCTGCGGGTGGAGTCATCATAAATTCGTTGCCGGCAGAGGCAGCAAGAGCAGTTGGCACAAACGCGAACAGCACGAGCGCCAGCAATTTTGGAGTGCGCCGGCTCGCCGGCGCTTTGTGTTCGGTTGCCGCTCGTACTTTGTAAGGCTCGCAACTTCTCATCACGTAAAAAGCGGCGACAGGTCGCCGCACTCCAAAAAGTCTACTGCTCCGCGACGCCTTTGACTACAAAGGCTACCGGTGACTCTCCGCCACCAGCCGTTTTGACTTTGGCAGCGAAGACCAGGTGACGGTTCTCGTCTTCGAAGACTGAAGGCCATGTGCTGATGCCATCTGTTGATACCAGGCTTAAAGGAGAAGGATGGTTCGAGCCTGTGGTCTTCTTGCTTATGGTGGTTAGCTCTTCGAACTTGAATTTCACAGTTGGATCGGGATCGACTGCGACGGGTATCAGGAGAAGGAAGTCGCGAATCGGCGAGATTCCCAAGTGGTTGCCATCGACCGGATTAAGGGCTGAGCGCAATGTGTAAGTACCGGCCGGGATATTCTGCTTGCGGAAGTCAATCGCTGGAGCCGGGAACGTGATCACCGCTATCAGCGATGACTCTGGCAGCCAGGTGTAACTAGCTCCTTGAGCATCATTCTTTCCGGTTGTCACGGATGAGCTTAGCCAGATCTCGCAAAGAACACTACCACCAGTTGTCACCCGATAGCCTTTCGGCTCCAGCGCTTTCTTGAGCGCTTCAGAAGCTCCTGCTCCTGCAAAAGCGCCGATGGTTTCCAGTTTACCTTCATCAGCCAGAGCTGAAGCAGGAACTACGAGCGCGAGTAAGATTAATGAGAATGCCCTAATAATTCGTTGCATGAGCGAAGAGTGCCAGAATGTTGGTTTCTATCATTCTCACCTGGTTTTTAACCGCGTGAGAGATGGGTTGGACGTGACGCCACGAACCGTTTCAACGGTTTTCAGCATTTCCGGTCAAACTGAAAACCATTGAAACGGTTCGTCTTGAAAAACAGCGATCGCAATGTCAACCGGTTATAAGATTGAGACTGCTTACATCGCAAACTTGCCGACAAACGCACTCCGCTTTCCGTGCAGAGTCCAAATTACTCCGAGACCCGGTCCGTCATACTCATCCAGCTCAGCTACGGCCGGCATCGAATGAACCAGCTTCGATAACGGTGAATAGTAGACATTCTCGTTACCACACAGGTGGTCATGCGCGCTTATTGAACGAGTCTCGACACCGACTATGTCACCCGCACGCAGCGATGTTTTGGCGTCGTGAGTGCTGCTGTGATGACTTTCCATGTTGCCGACGCGCATATCGATAGCAGCCACTTTTACTTCAACTACATTCTTTAATAGTTCGCCCGACATGTTTTGGGCCAATCGCACCAGCGCCTTTTGCTGAGCAGCGTTGGCCTTGGAGTCAACAATCATCACCGCCTGTGCCGGATAAGGATTGTTGTACTGATCGCCCAACGTTGCTGAGGCTTTCACGACACCAACTACGCCGAGGCCGTCAAGGGAAACGCCGTCGAATTCTCCCTTGCTGACCCGCCACGCGAGGATAGCTTGATCACCTGCCAGATTGAGTTCGCCATTCGCAACACAAGCTCCGGTCCAGATGTCCGCGTTGCGAGTTTCGATATAGTCACCGGAAATCTGTTGCGCCTGGACTGCAATCGACAAAAGCAGCAAGCAAGCCCCGGCGAAACTGATCATCAATATTCTTCGCATATCAATTACTCCTAGAAAACCAATCTGCCTGCCTCGAATTGTAACGCAAACTCTTAGTTTGCGGGTACGTGCCATGGATTCAACATCAAAACGCAAACTGACGTTTTGCAGTTACAAGAAGCTAGGCCACTCGTCCGGTTCCATAACAGGCGCGCCCCGGCGTGCTGCAATTGCCAGGCTCTGCCAAACCACGGTCGGGCCCGAGACAATTGTGGGTGTAGACGCACCAGAAGTGTCCGGAGTTGGATGGCGGCACAGTCGGATCTGAATCAGCCTGAATAAACATGCTCTTCCAGCGCAGATGTGGACACAACTGCGGATGATTAACGTCGAATCGTTCGGCCTCTGAAATCATCAAGCACCTCCTTCCATTGCCGCCATGATGGCCCGCTTAACAGCCACATGTGCCAGCCTGATCTTATAGTCGTTGTGTCCGAGGCCTTTAGCCTTGGCGACTGCTGCACGGCCGGCCGCGTCTGCCACTTCCTCGTTAATGGCCTTGCCCTTGAGCGCGGCTTCAGCCTCTCTCGACCGCCACGGAATGGGCGCCACTGCTCCCATCATGACTTGCGCAGCACTAACCTTGCCGCCCTTCAAATTCAAGACGACGGCCGCGAGCGCGAGTGGCCAGTCCATGGTCTCTTTCTGGCGCACTTCATAGGTTGCGCTCTTCGCCCCGGCCAAAGGCGGGATCACGATTTCCGTGACGATCTCGTCCGGCATCAGCGTGTGCTCCCGTTCAGTTTCCGATTGCGGAATGCGGTAGAACTTTTCGAGAGGCAGTGTGCGGACGCCCTTTGGACCAGCCAGCCGCAGTGTTGTTCCCAGTGCAATGAAGAGTGGAGCCAGAGTAGATGGACTAATGAAGTACGCGGGGCCGGTGTTCCCCAGGATGGCGTGATAACGATTGTCACCGCTGGGCACAAGCGAGTCGCCCTTCTGATCCTTCGCAAGCAAACCGAAGCCTCCGCGGTAATACCAGCAACGTGGACGCTGGCAAAGATTGCCTCCAATGGTGGCCATGTTGCGAATCTGCG
>Ga0126384_10000064_pt1 | contig 41145 bp, 42 predicted proteins | sample PanSoiMetPlot_36_FD_92543 | JGI IMG/M metagenome (GOLD analysis project Ga0126384, IMG submission 92543) | Tropical forest soil microbial communities from Panama - MetaG Plot_36 | ecosystem: Environmental > Terrestrial > Soil > Tropical forest > Bulk soil | place: Panama | collected 2016-02-17 | reverse complement strand
TTCGAGCGGGCCCCAGTACGCCACGCCGGCGTTGTTGACCACGACATCGAGACGAGCCGTCATTCCCACGATCGACTCGATCGCCTGATCCACTGATGCGTCGTCACTGACGTCCATGTCGACATGCAGCTACCTGCACGTGCAGCGTCCCGCTCTAGACCGACTGGAGGATTGCCGTCCTGCCGGATGCCGCGACAGAACACGGCGGCGAACACCGGCGGCTGCGCCGGGGACACGCGGCGCAGCACCCGCCGGAAGACGCGTTGTCTAGCTGGTCACCTACAAACCAGAACCCGAAGCGGTTCGTGCGGGTCCTCAGGCCTACCCGTCCGGCGCCGCGATCCAGCCCGCGATCTGGGCCCGTGACGAGAAACCGAGCTTGTCAAGGAGGTTGCGCACGTGCGTCTCGACCGTGCGCTCCGAGATGAACAATCGTGCTCCGATTTCTTTGTTGGTGAGACCGGCGCCGACCAGATGCGCCACCTCGGTTTCCCGACCGCCTAACGCGGGTCCTGGCCCTGCTGCCCGAGTGCGTTGTGGTCGCACCGGCTCGCCGAGCGCCAGCTGCAGCGCCTCGATGCGAGTCAGTTCCATGCCTGCTTTGAAATCCGCCTCGAACCTCGCCCGTCCGAGAGCGGATTCAGCGCCTGCTCGTCCCCGAATTAGCATCGGCGACACGATTGAATTGACGCTCAGGCCGACTGCTGAGCGCAGGGACTCGGCGGCTCCCAGCAGCCGGGCGGCCTGGTGCGCATTGCCCAGCATTGCGGCAGCGTGGCTCAGCGCCGCTAGCAGGTTGAACTGAGCTACGCGGTCGTCGATCTCGCGGGCGATGCGCAAAGCTGCGGCCAGCTTCGGCCGGGCCGCCATCGCCCCGCCGGCGATGAGGTCCGCGAGGCCGAGGTTCATCCACATGGTTGCCAGCGTGTAGAGGTCACCTGCCGCCTCAGCGCGGCGCACTCCCTCCATCGCCGCCGAACGGACGGCCGCGACATCTTCCCTGAGCAATCCGTCCAGAGCCCGGGCCAGTAGAACTCCGACCATCGCGGGATGATCGTCAAGCTCGGGCGCCAGCACCGCGGCCTCCTCGAGAAATCGTCGGGCGGCTGCACGTTCGCCAGCCATATTCTCCGCATTCGCGGCCATCGCCAGGGCACACCACAGGAGCGTCGACGGTCCCGATGAGCGCGCCGTCGCGATGGCCCGCGCCAGCACTGGCCGGGCCATGACCGCATCGGCGTGCAGCACAGCCAGAAAGCCACGTATCATCAGCGCCCACCCCGTCGCCTCAGAATCGTCGAAGCCGGCCTCGAGCAGGTCGTCCAGCCATCGCGTCCCCTCGGAGGTGGCCCGGGTGATCCAGTAGACGCCGAGCGAGGTCGCCACCTCGAGCCCGGTGGCGATGTCTCCGGCGCGCAGGCAGCGCTGCAAGACCGCGCGGATTGTGTCGATTTCCAGGTCCACCCGCCGCAGCCACTGAGCTAATTCTTGACGCGCCTCGAGCGCAAATTGCTCGCAGACAGCCACGTAGTGCCGAGTGCAGCGCGTCTCGACCTCAGCTTGCTCGCCGGCTTCGCTCAACTTGAGGGCCGCGAATTCGCGCACTGTCTCATGCAGCCTGTAGCACGCCGCTGGCCCTGACTCCTCCTTCAGGACCAGCGATCGGTCGACCAATGCTGAGAGCACCTCCAACGTCGGGGCTACGCCGCCGACGGATTCGACGGCCTCGAGGGTGAAGCGGCCTGCGAAGACCGACAGCCTCCGCAGCAGCTCCCGCTCGGACTCGGTGAGGAGATCGTGGCTCCACTCCATCGCATTGCGCAACGTCTGCTGCCGGGGCAGCGCCTCCCGGCTGCCCGTGGTGAGGAGATTGAAACGGTCGCCAAGGCGGCCCCGGATCTGCTCCACACTCAGGACTCGCATTCGCACTGCCGCCAGCTCGAGTGCCAACGGAAGTCCGTCGAGTCGACGGCATATGTCGATGACCGCGGCCTGGTTGTCGGCGTTCAGTTCGAAGCCGCCTGTGGCTGCCGCCGCCCGCTCAGTGAAGAGCATCACCGCCTCGTTCTGGCGCGACCGGGCCAGGGCCTCCGAGATGGCGGGCAGCTCCAGCGGCGGAACCAGAACGACGTGCTCGCCACTGACTGACAGTGGTTCGCGGCTGGTGGCGAGCACTCGCACGTGGGGCGCGGCCCTGAGTATCTCGCTGATGAGCTCGGCCACGGCCTGGAGGAGGTGCTCACAGTTGTCCACCACGAGCAGCAGCTGCCGCTCACGCAGGTGCGAGAGGACCAGGGCGCACGGCTCCATTCCGGTCTGATCTCGCAGGTCAAGGCCGGCCATGAAGGCGTTGGCGACAAGGGCGGGCTCACGGATATCGGCCAGCTGGACCAACCAGGCGCCGTGGCCGAAGCCGCGGCTCAGGTCTGAGGCGATGCGGGCGGTGAGCCGAGACTTGCCAGCGCCGCCGGGACCGACCACGGTAACCAACCGTGCTGAAGCCAGTTGGCGCCTTAGCTCGGCGAGTTCGCGGCGCCGACCGATGAAGCTCGTCGTCTCGGCCGGCAGATTGCCGGAGGTGGCCTTTCTCATCGATCCCCGCTCATTGCATTCCCGCGCTAGCGGGTAAGTGCCCGCTCAGGGAAATGACGGATCTCAGCTGCACACACGGCTGCATAGCGTAGATCCCCATGACTGAAGCCAACTCGCAACGCACATATGCGCGGCTCGCAGGCCTCATGTACCTCGTGGTCATAGCGCTCGACATCGCAGGCCTGCTGATCGTCTCCCAGGTCACAGGCAATGGCAACTTCGTGACTGCGGCGCACTCGATCATGGCGGCTGAAACTCTGTACAGGGTCGGGCTCGGCCTCTTGCTCGCAGGGAGCCTCGGCGTCATCGTGCTCGGCGCAGCACTATATGTCACGCTCAGGCCGGTCGACGGCAACCTTGCCCTGACGGCCCTACTGTTCAGGACGGTCGAGGCTGCTGTGGGCGTGATGGGTGTGATCACCAGCTTCACGGTGCTCCGCCTCGAGCTGGCAGCGACTCATACTGGAGCGTTCAGTCCGGACCAGCTGGGGGCTTTGGCGGACCTGGCCACGAACGGCGTCGGAATGCAGGTCGACGCCATCACCTTCAGCCTCGGCTCGACGCTGTTCTTTCTGGTCTTACTGCGGTCGGCCTACATCCCGCGCATTCTGTCTGCGTGGGGGGTCTTCGCTTCCATGCTGTACCTGGCCGTCGAGCTGCTGAGCCTGATCCTGCCCCAAGCAGCGATCGTGGTGACGGTAGCGACACTGCCAGTCCTGATGGCCGAAATCATGACCGGGGGTTGGCTGCTGATCGCGGGGATCAGCGTGCGATCAGCGCCGGTCTGACCGGCACCCACCCTCGGGCATGGCGGGGAGGTGCCCTGGGGACGCGCTTCCGAGATGCTCGGGGCACTTGGTCGTGGTGTATGAGGGGTGAAGGCGGCAGCATCAACCGCTGAGCCGAGTTGGAAGATGGGGTTGGTGCCGAGGCCCAGATTTGAACTGGGGACACCTTGATTTTCAGTCAAGTGCTCTACCAAGCTGAGCTACCTCGGCACGGCTGACGATTGCCCGACCCCGCCTGCGGTGGTCGGGACCAAAGGATATCAAGACGCTGCGACCGTCCAAGCCTCCGCCCGACAGCCGCCACAGCTCGCCGGCCAGGTCTTACGAGCCCGTCGGTTGGGAGCGCACGACCAGTCCCCACCTCGCTGTGACGCGCTGCCCAGGCTCAAGGACCTTCAGGCCCTTGCAGTTGCGGAAAGCGTCCGGAGCGCACGTCATGGGCTCCAGAGCGATGCTGCGACGCCGCGCGGTCTCATCGAGAGTGTCACCCGTGAATGCCATCAAATACTCGAAGGCGCTGTCCAGCCACATCGCAACCTGGCGGCGTCCGTCCGAGCTGGTCAGCTCAATCCAGGCTAGGCCGTCCTTGTCACGCGCGAGCCCGGTGAATGCGGTGTCCAGCCTGGTCGAGCCGATCGCGCGTGGAATGTTGAACTCATATTTTGTTCCGGCCGTGGCCAGCAGCCGGCCGGTTGGGATCTGGCGATCGTCCGTTTCGAGCCAGGCTTCCGCCGGCAGACTCAGCACGCTTTTTTCCACCGAGGTGAGCTCGGCGCGGATGTATGGATGTTGCCCAGCGCCGTACGGCGCAGTGTGCGTGCCCGCATTCTCTGCGGCAATCGTCACCTCAAGGCCCAGATCTGAAAGCTCATACACCAGTTCCAGCGCCAACATGAACGGGTAGCCGGCCTGTGGCCAGAGCACGTGGCCCAGGCGGACGCGTCGCGGCGAGGCCTCGATCAGATCCCAGGCGCTCCATCTGACCAGCCCGTGTATCGCGTTGCTCTGAGCCGGCTCGCTCAGCGGCAGCTGATAGGCCTGTTCGCCGAACCGATAAAGCCCGTCTGCCAGCCGGTTTGGCCAGGGGATGAGCACCTGGCCCCGAGCGGCGGAGGCCATCTCATTCTCAGCGTAGCCGTCGATGACGGGGAAGCCGTCCACCTCGTACGCTCGCAGCCCGCCCCCCACCTCGACGACCGTCGCCCACTGCGTGCCGTACTCGATTCGGTGCTGGCGGCCCGACGGCGTCTGAGCCTCCTCGCGGCCTCTGGGACTCGGTCTCGTCGCTTCCACTTCCTTCCGTCTACGCGGCATGGTGGGCGGTGAGAGGATCGAACTCCCGGCCTCCTCGGTGTAAGCGAGGCGCTCTGCCCATCTGAGCTAACCGCCCGAGATGCGAATCAGTCTACTGAGGCGCCACCAGCGTCAGGGCTCGGTTGAGCTGCGCGTCGGCGGCGTGTCCCCGAGCCGGATTGACCGGGTCGTACATGCTCAGCTTGTCGGGCAAGCTGACCGCAGCATCAGGCGTCAGGCCCTTCTTGTCGATCGACTGCCCGTTGGGCAAGAACCAGTGGCCCACCGTCAGGTGCAGGTCTCCCCCATCGCTCAGCTGATAGTCGACCTGGACCGAGCCTTTGCCAAACGTCTTGACCCCGACCAGGTGTGCTCGACTGCGGGCCTGGAGCGCCCCGGCCACGATCTCGGACGCCGATGCCGTGTTCTCGTTGACGAGGACCACCAACGGCAGCGTGGCAGCAGGGTGGTTGCCGTCCACGTTCGTCTTCACGACGCGCCCATCACGCCCGCGCTGCTCGAAGGCTTCGCCGCTCTCGACAAAGCGGCTGATCACAGCCCTCGCCTTGTCGATGAAGCCCCCGCCGTTGTCGCGCAGGTCCAGCACCACAGCCCTGGCACCGGGCAAGCCCACGCCCAGCTCGTCGTCGAACTCACGTTGAGTGCTGTCCCCGAACTGATAGATGCGCATGTAAAGGGCGCCGTCCTCCAGTCGCAGCGATTGCACCGTTGGACTCTGGAAGTTGCCACGCGTAACCTGCACATCCAGTTCGGCGCCACCCCGGCTCACATGTAGCGTGACGGCCGTCCCAGCCGCTCCACGGATCAGCGCAGCGGTCTGATCCTGGGACAGGTTGTGCGTGTCGGTGCCGTTGATCGCCTGGATGAGATCGCCGGTCTTGAGGCCGGCCCGGAGCGCTGGCGAGTTTGGCAGCACGCTGGCAACCACGGGATAGCCGTCCTTGAAGTTGACGGTGATGCCGATCATCCCGGAATGGCGGCCGGCGTACTGCTCCTTCTGGGCACGGAAATCCTCCGCGCTGAGGTACTGGGTATACGGATCGCCCAGGGCCTGGACCATTCCCCGCACGCTGCCGGCAGACAGCTTTCCGAAGTCGACGTGGGAGTCGTAGTAGTTGGCCTCGATCACCCGGAGCGCCTGGTCGGACGTGGCCCGGTCGAGCTGAGCCCGAGGCTGTGCACCTAGATGCAGCACCGGTACGTACTCTGGATAGCTCTGGTCTACATACAGGCCCGCAGCGAAGACGGCAAACAGCACTGCGAGGCCGCCCAGGCCGAGCAGCCCCCGTCGAAGCAGAATCACGAGAGATAGCTAAGCGGATTCTGCCAGGCGCCGTTGTAATCAACTCCAAAATGCAGGTGCGGGCCGGTGGAGTAGCCGGTGGAGCCTTCTGCCCCGATGGGCTGGCCTCGCCGGACCGCCTGGCCCACGGATACATAGATGGCTGAAAGGTGCGCGTAGATCGTCGTGTACCCGTTGCCGTGTGTGATCAGCACATAGTTGCCGTAGCCGCAGCAGGGGTTCCAGGTCACTAACGAGACGATGCCCGCGTCCGCGGCTCCGATCGAAGTGCCGTAAGAGGCCCCGATGTCGATCCCTTCGTGGATGTGACGGGTGGGGCAGCTCGGGTCGTACGGCTCGCCTAGAAGGTCCGTGCAGCCGAAGGGCTGGGTGATCGGACCGCGCTCCGGCCACCCGAAGCGACCGGTGCCACCCCCGACATTTCGCGCCTGGGCGTCGAACTGCGCCTGGAGCTGAGAGACCAGGGCGTCGATTCGCGCCTTCTCGGCTTCCAGCTCCTTGCGCTGGCCCTCGAGCTGGGCCTCAAGCTGGTGATAGTAGTCCAGGGCCTGCTGCTGGGCCGCCTTGGTGCGCTCGACCTGAGCCTCCTCATCCTGCTGCTGCTTGAGCAGAGCAGCCTGCTGGTCATGCTCTCCCTGCAGCTTCTGCCGCAACTGCTTGATCTGGTCGCGCTCCTGGCGCAGGTTGTCGACCAGCCGCTGGTCACTCCGGATGATGTCCTGCATGATCACCAGCCGGTCAACCATCTCGGTGAAGCTGCGGGAGGTGACCACCAGCTCCATGTAGTCGACCGAGCCGTGCTTGTCCATCGCTCGTACGCGCTGTGCCAGGAGCCCCTGCCTGACCTGAAGGTGCGCCTCCCGGCGGGCGATCTCAGCCTCCGTCAGACGGATCTGGCGCTCGGTCTCCCGCAGCTTAGCCTGCGTCTGTGCGATTTTGGCCTGCTGTGCCGCGATCTGGGCTTTCAGCTCGTTGATGTAGGCCAGCGTCTGGCTTGCTTTCTGCTGGGCGTCGGCCAGGCTCTGCTGGATGTCCTGAAGTCTGCGGCCGGTGTCCGCCTGGTTCTGCTTGGCATTCTGGAGCTGCTGGCAGACCGTGTCATTCGGTGCACAATCGCCGCCCGCCACCGGTGTGGGTGCGAGGCAGATCACCAGCAGTGTCAATCCGCCTGCCAGCGGGATGCGCTGGAACACCTTCTAGAGCCTCACGAACCGGCGGACCCCGACGTAGCTGCCCAGGGCGCCAAGTGCGGCGCCCGCGACCAGCAGGTCCTGGGCCAGCACGTGCACGAAGCGCGGGTCGTACGAGAGCGGCAGGAAGAACAGCTCTGCGCGAAAGCGCTCGACGAACGGGCGGTAGGCGGCCAGCAGCAATCCGAGCGCCAGCGACGCGGCGATCACGCCAGTCATCACGCCTTCCACTACGAACGGTCCCCTCACGAACCACTCCGTGGCGCCGACCAGCTTCATGAGCTCGATCTCCTGTCTGCGGTGGTAGACGGCTGTTCGGATCGTGTTCATCACGATCACCACAGAGGCCACCGTCAGGACCGCCAGCATGCCAAGGCCGGCAATCGTGAGCCAGGTCGAGAGCCGGAGCATGTTGGTGATGAAGTCACCCTTGTAGTCCGTCGGGTCCGTGCGGTCCACACCACGCCACTGCCTCGCCAGTGCATCGATCCTCTTGACGTCGTCCAGACGGGCGACTTTGACCTCGATTTTGGCCGGAAGCGGGTTCCCCTCGATCTGCTCGATGAGCTGCTGGTTGCGGGGATCGGATGCAAAGCTCTTCAGCTCCTCTTCCTTCGTGACGAAGTGCACGCTGACCACTTCGGGGCGTGCCTGCAGCTGGCCTTCGAAGTCGTAAACGCTCGCCAGCGGCGTCTTGTCGGCGACGCTGATCGTCAGCACGCTTACCCGATGCCTGTACGAATCCAGCACCTGGCCCAGTGCGTGGCCGAGCAGGAGACTGGTCCCGGCCAGTATCAGGATCAGCGCAATCGACACCACAGCCGCCACGCTCACGGCGAGGTTGCGCCAGAAGTTCTGCCAGGCGCTACCGAAGGCGAACAGCAGCTGCCGGAAGAGCTTCATGGTATGTCCCGTAGCGATCGTCGCGGATTATCTGACCACGCTCGATTGCGACTACCCGGCGGCGCATCACGTCCACGATCTCGCGGTTGTGCGTGGCCATAACGACGGTCACGCCCGCGGCGTTGATGCGCAAGAAGATCTGCATGATCTCCCAGGCGGTCGCAGGGTCAAGGTTGCCGGTGGGCTCGTCTGCGATGAAGAGGCGGGGCCGGTGAACGAGAGCGCGCGCGATCGCAACCCGCTGCTGCTCGCCGCCTGACAGCTCATTCGGGTAGCTCCGCTCCATCCCCGCCAGCCCGACCGTCTCCAGCGCGGCCCCGGCCTGGTGTGCGATCACCCGCCGTGATTCACCCAGAGCCTGGAGCGCGAAGGCCACGTTCTCGTGGACGGTCATTCGCGGCAGCAGCTTGAAGTCCTGGAACACCAGCCCAATCTGGCGCCTGAACTGCGGGAGGCGCCGCCGGCGGAGACTGCGCAGCTCCTGGCCGTGGACGAAGAGCCGGCCTCGAGTCGGCTTCTCTTCCCGGATCAGCAGGCGAACAAGGCTTGACTTTCCCGCTCCCGATGCGCCGACCAGGAACAGGAAGTCCCCCTCTGGCACGGTGAGGCAGATGTCCCGAAGGGCGTCTGTGCCATTCGGATAGGTCTTCCAAACGTGCTGGAAGCTGATGACAGGCCGGCTGTTGAACTCAGGCGCTATGAGCATGTGTTGCTGTGAGGCTGAGTGCGACGTTGTGCTGCGCTGTCGGCGCCCCACACTACCCCCGTCGGAGTCTATCCAGACACGACGGCTCAGGTCAATCCCGGGCGCCGATCGAGACTTTGTTTGAGCCCCTCCTCCCGCTCAGCGTCAGGAGGCAGCCGAGCGCTCGCCCAGGCGCCAGCGCAGCCAGCCTTCGATAAAGGGCTCCAGTCCTCCATCCAGGACTGCTTGCACGTTGCCCATCTCGACCCCTGTCCTCACGTCCTTGACCAGGGTGTACGGCTGCATCACGTAGTTGCGGATCTGGCTGCCGAACTCGGCAGGCATGACGTCACCTCGCAGCTCCTCTCGTCTCCGCGCGGCATCTTCCTGCTGATGCTGGAAGAGCCTTGCCCTGAGGACCTTCATCGCGATCTCGCGGTTCTTGATCTGTGAGCGCTCGTTCTGGCACTGGACCACGATCCCGGTCGGGAGGTGTGTGATGCGAACAGCGGAGTCGGTCTTGTTGACGTGCTGGCCGCCGGCGCCCGTCGACCTGTAGGTGTCGATGCGAAGGTCGTCCTGGTTGATCTCCAGGTCCGCCTCTTCCGCCTCGTCCAGCTCGGGCATTACCTCGACAAGGGCAAATGACGTGTGCCGGCGATGATTCTGGTCAAAGGGCGAGATCCGGACCAGGCGGTGCACGCCGTGCTCAGAACGCAGCAGACCGTACGCACGGCGACCGCGGAAGATCACGGTGGCTCCTTTCAGGCCAGCTTCCTCTCCCGCAGCGGTGTCCAGCAGCTCGGTGTCGCAGCCGGGACGGAGTATGGACACCTCGTGCGGCGACGGTGTGGCCCACTTGGTGTACATGCGCAGAAGGATCTCGACCCAATCCTGAGCGTCAACGCCGCCCTGGCCCACTGTGATGCTCATGACCGCGTTGTGGTTGGCGTATGGGTCCGCGAAGAGGAGGTCGAGCTCACGCTGGTGGAGCTCACGCTCAAGCGCCATCTGCTCCTGTTGCACCTGGCCCGCGAGCTCCGCGTCGGCGTCGACGAGCTGCTCCAGCTCCAACAGGTCGCGAGCGTGCCTCTCCAGGCGCTCCCAGGAGTCGACTTCGTCCCGGTTCTCAGAAGCTTCCCTGGCCATTCGACCAGCACTGACCGGATCGTCCCAGACCCCGGGCTCAGCCAGCTTCTTCTCTAGCTCGGCCCCGCGCTGCTCCTTGCTGGGGAGGTCAAAGATGCTCCTTCAGCTCTAGGATGCGTCGGAGCAGCTCCGCAGGATTGCGCGTAACGGTCTTAACGTCCATCTCTTGCCGCCCGATCATCTCCCGTGGCAGCGCTTGTACTTTCGGCCAGAACCACACCAGCAGGGATCATTGCGGCCGATCTTACCGGTGCTTGCGCCGGCGCCGACAGGTTCGGCCGGCCCGGCTCCTCTGCGAGGCCCGTGGCCGTTGGGCCGTCGTCCATCCAGCGTCGAACGCGGCTGGGGAGGTGGCTCCTCGCGCACGAACTGAACGTGGAACATCCTGGTCACGATGTCGGCCTGGATGTTCGCAGTCAGCTCACCGAACATCTTGAAGGCCTCGTTCTTGTACTCGACGAGGGGATCGCGCTGACCGTACGCGTGGAGCCCGATCCCCTCCCTGAAGTGCTCCATCTGGGTCAGGTAGTCGATCCACTTCTGGTCGATGGTTTGCAGCATGATGAAGCGCTCGAGGCCCCGGAACCACTCGTCGTTGGCGGCCTGCTGCTCTTTCGCCTCGTAGGCCTGAACAGCTGCGTCGTTCAGGAGTGTGACGACCGCCTCCCGACCTCTGCGGATCGTTTCGTCGGGGATCGTCTCTCCTTCGCTGATCGGAAAGTAGTGCCGCAGGTAGGTCACGAGCCCCTCGATGTCCCAGTTTTCAGGATGGCGCCCTTCGCAGTGGGCTTCGACACCCTGTTCGATGATGTCCCGCGTGTAGTCGAGGATGTTCTGGCGCGTGTCGGCCTCTTCGAGGACCTTCTGACGCTCCTCATAGATGATCGCGCGCTGCTTGTTCATCACGTCGTCGTACTCGACGACGTGCTTGCGCGTGTCGAAGTTCATGCCCTCGACTTTCTTTTGGGCGTTCTCGATCGAGCCGGCGACCCACTTGTGCTCGATCGGTTCGACCTCAAGCCTGTCCATGAGCGAGCCGATGCGATCCGCGGCGGGGCCGAATATCCGCATTAGATCATCCTCAAGCGAGATGTAGAAGCGGCTGGACCCGGGGTCTCCCTGGCGCCCAGCGCGGCCCCTGAGCTGGTTGTCGATTCGCCGGCTCTCGTGTCGCTCGGTGCCGATGATGTGGAGGCCGCCGTTCTGGGCTACGCCCTCACCGAGGACGATGTCGGTGCCGCGGCCGGCCATGTTGGTCGCGATCGTGACCGCACCCGGCTGGCCGGCTTCAGCCACGATCGCGGCTTCGCGTTCGTGCTGCTTGGCATTCAGAACGTTGTGCGCGATGCCCCGCTTTTCGAGCATCCTCGACAGACGCTCGGATTTATCGACCGAGATCGTGCCGACCAGGACCGGGCGGCTCTGCTTGTTCATTTCAACAATCTCGTCGATTACAGCGCTGAATTTGGACTGCTCGGTCTTGTAGATCACGTCCGCGGCGTCGGCTCGCCGCATCGGCCGGTGCGTCGGTATCTCGACGACTTCCAGGCCATATATCTTGTGGAACTCCTCAGCCTCCGTCAGGGCCGTACCCGTCATGCCGGCGAGCCTTTCGTACAGGCGGAAGTAGTTCTGCAGTGTGATCGTCGCCTGGGTCTTCATCTCCTGCTGCACCTTGAGGCCCTCTTTCGCCTCGATTGCCTGGTGCAGGCCGTCCGACCAGCGTCGTCCGGGCATCGTCCGGCCCGTGAACTCGTCGATGATCACCGCTTCGCCGTTCCTAACAAGGTAGTGCGTGTCGCGGTGGAACAGCGCTCTGGCTTTGAGCGCCTGGTTGATCTGGTGTGCCTCGATGACGTGCTCCAGGTCGTAGATGTTCTTGATGCCGGCCATGCGCTGCATCTTGCCGATGCCTTCTTCAGTCAGCGAGGCGGACTTGTACTTTTCCTCGACGATGTAGTCGACATCTTTTTCGAGCCGCGCGGCATAGCGGGAGAATTCGTAGTACTTGTCCGTCGACTCCTCCGACGGCCCGGAGATGATGTGCGGCGTGCGCGCCTCGTCGATGAGGATCGAGTCGACCTCGTCCACGATCGCGTAGTAAAGATCGCGCTGCGCGCGCTGACTCAGATCCCGGGCAAGGTTGTCTCGCAGGTAGTCGAAGCCAAACTGGGCGTTCGTGCCGTAGGTGATGTCGCAGCGATATGCCTCTGCCCGAGGTACCGGCCGCAGATGCTGGAGTCGCCAGTCGGGATGCGTCTCGTCCAGGTATTCCGGATCGAACACGAACGAACCGTCGGGTTGGCTGGGATCTCCGACCACCACGCCAACGCTGAGGCCGAGCAGGTGATAGAGCGGGCCCATCCAACCGGCGTCGCGGCGACCCAGGTAGTCGTTGACGGTGACAAGGTGGGCGCCACGGCCGAGCAGCGCGTTCAAAACCAACGGCAGGCTGGCAACAAGAGTCTTGCCCTCGCCGGTCTTCATTTCGGCGATCTTGCCGTGGTGAAGCACGATGCCTCCCACGAGCTGGACATCGAAGTGGCGCATGCGGATAGCACGCACACTCGCTTCGCGGGTCAGAGCGAACGATTCGATCAGCAGCCTTTCCAGGTCATCGCCGGCTGCTGCTCTCCCGCGAAGGTCATCGGTGTGCGCACGAAGCTCTTGATCGCCGAGAGCCTTCAGGCCCGGCTCGAGCTCGCCGATGGCGGCCACCGTGCGCAGGTGGTGTTTGACCTCACGCGCGTTGGGGTCTAGCAGATTTGTGAGGCGGGCCATTACTTCACCACCGGCTCGATGACCGTCAAACCGCCGTCAGGCCGGCGGAAGCACACGTTGACCATCCCGGACGTCTCGTCCAGAAAGACATAACACGGGTGGCGGCTCGACTCAAGGGCAGCCTCGGCCTCAGCCAGCGACTCCGGCTGAAGCTTGAGGCGGATGCGTTCGAGCTCAGGCAGCTCGGCGTCGTCGCTCTCCCCGTCTTCGGGAGTGGTCATCGCTGCCCGCTTCCGCTCCAGCTTGATCTTCTCCTTGAGCTTAACCACCTGGCGGTCGACCTTATCGAGCGCCAGGTCAAGCGCCGCGCGCGGGTCGGCCGCCTTCTCACTGGCGTGCGCCAGGGGATGCCGGCGGCCATGGGTGTGGACGGTGATCCATACCGAGCAGTCCGGATTCGACCCGCGCCTCGACTCCCGTTCGAAGTCGACCTCCACGTCCACGATGCGGTCAAAGTGCCGGCTCAGCCGCGAAAGCCGGCTTTGCGCATAGCTGACCAGCTGGTTGGACAGCCCATCGGTCCGGTCGTGCACCAGCACCCTCACGGCACGATCATACCCAGCCGCCCCGAAGGTCCAACCTGGTGCTCACAGGACGACCCGGGCGACCGTGAAGCCGAGCACACGCCCCGAACCAGCCGCCCGCAGTGCGGCCGCGCACGCCTCGAGGGTCGCGCCAGTTGTCGTCACATCGTCCACGACCACGATTGGCTCGCCGGCCAGGCGCGGCCCCTTCCACCCGAAGGCATCGTCCACGTTCGCCCGCCGCCTCAGCCGGTCCAGGCCAACTTGAGGGGGCGTGTCTCTGAGCCGGGCCAGCCGGCCGCGGGGTACTGCAAGGTGCAGCCGCTTCCGCAGTTCGGCGGCCAACAGCTCCGCCTGGTTGTAGCCCCGTGCGCGGCGCCGCCGCGGATGGAGCGGCACAGCGACGAGCAAAGCTCCACGGGGAGCGTTAGCTTCCAGGTGGCCCACGCAAACGCCGGCAAGCGCCGGCGCCAGGGCGCGCCAGCCCTCGTACTTGAAGCGGTGAATCGCTTGTTCGAGCGGCCCATCGTAGGCGGCGGCCGACCGAAGACGCCAGAGCAGCCGCAGCCGGTGCCGGCAGCCACACTGGGCTCCGGCGAATTCCACCTCCCCCCCGCAGGTCGCGCAGAGCGGCTCCTCCAGGAACCTCAAGCGGGCCACACAGCGGTCGCATAGCCACGCGCCAATGGCTCTGCATGAGCCGCAGCGTGGGGGGAGCAGCCAATCCAGCCACCAGGCGCCTGAGCCTCGAGAACGACTGTTCGAAGGACACGCCTCCAGCGTAAGCAGGCTGTCAACCTTGCCTGTTAATTCCACCACTGCCACATCGCCCGCGCCTTCAAGCCGGTTCGATCATGAGCGCCTCGCCACGCTCCAGGCGCAGGCCGGCGAGGGTCCCGGCGGGCAGCTCGATCACGCTGTGGCCACCCAGCACCAGCGGCACCAGCCGCCACGGAGGGAGCCCCACGCGCACTCTCACGATCCGCAAGCGGCGGTCCACGAATACGGCATCGATGGCGAACCGCATGAAAAAGGTGTGGATGCCGCTGCATGGCACGATCCACATTCCGGTTCCCGCCTGGAGCTGGCGCCGGAACATCAACCCCACCCCACGCCCGAGGAGTGTTCGCGGCACGAGCAGCCTCTCGGCCAGCACGCGACCCGTCCGGGGGTGCACCAGACGCAGCACGCGGTCCGGCACTGCGATTGCCTACGCTACGGGCCGATGCCCGATTTCGTGTCGGCGGGCGTGCGCCTCCACTACGAGCTGGCGGGGCCCGACGATGGCCGCCCGATCGCCCTTGTTCACGGTTTCTGCAGCGATTACGAGCTGAACTGGGTGGGCACCCGGTGGCAGGAGACTCTGACCGCCGCCGGTTGGCTGGTGCTCGGTCTCGACTGCCGTGGTCATGGACGCTCCGAGAAGCCGCACGACCCGGCTGATTACGCCCGGACGATCATGGCCGACGACGTTGCCAGGCTGCTTGACCATCTGGACATCGCTGACGCCGACTACCTCGGTTACTCCATGGGTTCGCGGATCGGGTTGGAAGCCGTCATCGCCCACCCCGACCGCTTCAGCCGGGCGGTACTCGGAGGCTTCGGACGCGAGGGGAAACGTGACCGGTCCGAGCTTATCGCTCGCCGCATGCGAGGCGACGGCAGTGTGAGCGATGCGGTCGCCGAGATGTTCTATCAGTTTGCGGCGGCGCGGCCGATCAACGACCTCGAGGCACTTGCCTGCTGCATCCTCGGCCCGCAGCCACGCCTGAGCCCGGACAGGCTCGCCTCCATACGTGTTCCGGTTGCCATGATGGCCGGCGATCTTGACCCGATCGCTCGGGGGGCGCCTGAGCTGGCGCGACAGATACCAGGCGCCCGCTTCGTAGCGATCAGCGGGCGCAACCATATGAACGCTGTCCCGGCGCGTCAGTTCAAAGAGGCCGCCCTGGACTTCCTCGCTCAAGGCAGCGGCGTCTGATGACGACTTATCAGCCCTTCTGGAGCGTGTTTATGACGTCCTGGAATGCGTTGTTGATCTGCCCGCCCATCAGGCTCAGCACGCCGATGACAACGATTGCGACCAGAACCAGGATCAGTGCGTACTCGACCAAGCCCTGGCCCTGCTGGTTGGCATGTGGCCCCCGCGGCCTGCGGTTGCTAAGCACGCCGGATTCAACCTCCTGTTCTACTACTTGCAGTCGGTGAACGTACGACCCCGCTCCGCGCACCCGAACGTTCTTGAAACTGTCATAGGGTACGCGGAGCCGACGCCCTCTGTGCAGGCCGCAACTCCGATCCGGGCGAGGCCGCCCGCGCGCTTCGGCCCCGCCGCGCTGCTCCTTGGCGCGGTCCTGATCGCAAGCCTCGCTGCCTTCGTCAGGCCGGTGACTGATGGCGACTTCTGGTGGCACGTGCGCACTGGCCGCTGGATCGTGGAGCATGGCCGGCTGCCGGGGCGCGACCTCTTCACGTATACGGCGTTCGATCACCGCTGGGTTGACTCCGAATACCTCACGGAAGTTGTCATGTGGCTGGTTCGGTCTCGGTTGGGACTGGCCGGCGTGAGCGTTGCCTTCGGCGCCGTCGCCTGGTCGGGCTTTCTGCTCGTCGCACTCTCAGCCCGGCCACGCCGGCAGCCGTACGTGCTCGTCGGGCTGGCGCTGGGCCTGGCAGCGCTGGCGGGCTATCCGGTGTGGGGGGCGCGTCCGCAGACCGTCACGTTCGCTCTGGCCAGCCTGGAGCTGCTGTGGCTCCGCGGCTACCTCGAGCGCTCGAGCAGCACCGGGGGCCCCCTCCCCCGGCTCCGCCGGGTACTCCCCCGACTTCGCGGGGGAGAGTCCATCCCCCGGCTCCGCCGGGTACTCCCCCGACTTCGCGGGGGAGAGTCTATCTTCTGGCTTCCGCTCGTTATGGCCCTTTGGGGCAACCTGCATGGCGGCTGGCCGGTCGGTTTCCTGTTTCTGGCGATCGCGATGGTCTGCTGTCTTTTGCGCTGGCTCAGCGACCGCACGAACATCGAGGACCTTCGACGAACTCGCGTACTGGCGCTCGTGGGTGCCGCGTCGGCCGCGGCTGTGCTGATCAACCCCAATGGCGCCGCCGTGTACGCCTATCCTGTGCAAACGCTCACGAGTGCGGCGCAGCGGGGCCTGATCGCTGAGTGGCAGTCGCCCGACTTTCACCTGGCGGCGCTTCGGGCGTTCGAGGTCATGCTGCTCCTGGTCGTCACGGGTGTCGCTCTTGGCAAGTCCTCGCTTTTCGACGTGCTGTTGGTTCTCGCCGGGATCGCACTGGCTCTCGAGTCGGCACGCCACATTGCGCTGTTCGTGGCTGCCGCGACGCCGGTCCTCGTGACTACCTGGTCCGACATCTGGCGAAGGCTCGCGGTTCCCCGGTTCCTGCCCATCGCGCCACCCCGGCGCTGGCTGTCCGCGGTCACGCTCTCCGTGCTGGCGCTGGTCGCCCTCGGGGTCGGACTCCGAACTGCTGACGGCCTCGCGCGCCAGCCTACGTTTACCAGTCAGACCGTCCCGGTTGGCGCAGCCGACTGGCTGGCCGCCCATCCCGAGGTGGGCACGCGAATGTTCAACCAGTACTCCTGGGGCGGCTACCTGGCTGACCGCTTCTATCCCAACCCCAACCGCCGGGTCTTCATCTTCAGCGAGGGGGTGCTGATGGGCGACGACCTGCTGCTCGACTACCGCCGGGTGGCAGTAGTCGCCCCTGGCTGGCGGGACGTGCTGAATCGGGCGGGAGTGGACTACGTCGTGTTCGACAGCGGCTCGTCACTCAATGAGATGCTCGCGGCTCAGCCGAACTGGCGCCTTGTGTACAGAGATGGGACGGCCGTGATCTATTTGCGGTCGGCCTGAGTCTGAGTCCTCGGCACTGTCAGCTCACCAGCCCGAACCGCGACCTGTGCCGGCGCCGCGAAGCCGCAGCCACAGCACCGTCATGAGCGCCTTCCGGACCTCCCCCTGAGACACCTTGGACTTACCGGCCATTCGATCCACGAAACGAATGGGCACTTCACACACTGGGAAGCCCTGCAGGACGCAGCGGTACACCATCTCGATCTGGAAGGAGTAACCCTGCGACACGATTCGATCCAGGCCAATCGCTTCCAGGACGGTTCGCGGGTAGCAGCGATAACCCGATGTGGCGTCTCGGACCGTGAGGCCGAGCAGGGCCCGCGTGTACAGGTTCGCGCTCCACGAGAGCAGTCTTCGGTGCCAGCTCCAGCCGGACACCGAGCCTTCGCGCACGTAGCGGGACCCGATCACCACTCCTCCGCAGCGCTTGGCTTCGGCCACGAGCTCCGGCAGGTGTTCCGGCCTGTGCGAACCGTCTGCGTCCATCTCGATGATGTAGTCGTAGCCGCGCTCCAGCCCGCAGGTGAAGCCCAGGACGTAGGCTGAACCCAGGCCTTGCTTGTGCGGCCTGACCTCCAGCTGGATCCCTGGATCGGACTCCGCGAGCCGGGCAGCCACCCCGGCCGTCCCGTCCGGCGAGCTGTCGTCAACCACAAGCACGTCGTAGCCGCTCTCCCGAACCATGCGGACGGCTCGTTCGACGTTCTCAACTTCGTTATAGGTCGGCAGCACCACGAGCACGCGGGGTGCGCCAGGCGTCATCGTCCTAACCGAATGTGCAGCACGTCCGCAAGCATCTGCCTGGAGTGCCTCACCGTCTGGACTCGAGAGGTGCTGGAGTTGATCCAGCGCACGGGCACTTCGCTGATCTTGTAGCCAGACCTCCTGGCGAGAACCAGGATTTCGACGTCGTATGCAAACCCCTCGGTTCGAAGCCGGCCGAAGAGGTCGCGTGCCACGTCGCCTCTGAACAGCTTGAAGCCGCACTGGGTATCCCAGACGCCAGGCAGCAGCAGGCCCTGCACCAGCAGGTTGAAGCTCTTACCCATCAGTCGCCTGTGTAGAGGTTGGTCCACCTCGCGCGCTCCTCGCTTGGCCCGCGAGCCGATGGCGACGTCTGCGCCCGCAGCGATGGCGGCCTCGAGCTTTGGCATCTCCTGGATTGGAGCCGAGAAGTCGGCGTCGCTGATCAACACAAGCCCGCCGCGGCTTCGGGCCACGCCCTCAGCCACAGCACGGCCCTTGCCCCGATTCGCGGGCAGAAAGACGGCGTGGACGTGCTTGTTTTTTGAAGCCGCTTCACGGATCAGCTCCGGCGTCCTGTCGCTGCTCCCGTCGTCGACCAGCAGGAGCTCGAACGCTGGCCCCTGCAGCCCCAGGTAGGCTTCCGCCTGCTCCAGGGATGAAGGCAGGCGCGCATCTTCGTTGAAGCATGGCACGACGACGCTGAGCTCCACACGCCGAAATCGTAGCGACGGCGGGCGTGGTCAGCGGTCAGGCTTCCGTAAGACCGCCAGCGCGTAGAACGCTGGCAAGACCGCCATGCGCTGTGCGCGTTTTGGTTGGAGCGCCAGCCGCCATAGCCACTCGAGGTGAGCCCGCCTGAGCCAGGCAGGTGCCCTCGGCACCCGACCCGCCAGGAAGTCGAACGTCCCCCCAACCCCGATCGCGACCGGGACTTCGAGCCGCTGACGGTTGCGTGCGATCCAGAGCTCCTGCTGTGGCGCCCCGTAGGCGACCAGGAGGAGGTCAGGGGCGGCTGCGGCGATTCGGCGCAGAGCCTCTTCGTCGTCATCCCGCCGCGGCGAACCGGCGAATGTTCCCGCCACCTGCAGGCCCGGGTTTTCCTCCTCCAGACGGCGAGCGCACTCAGCCGCGACTCCCGGTCGCGCACCCAGGAGAAACGGCCGCCAGCCACGGCTCGCGCAAGACCGCGCCAGGGCGGGGACCAGGTCGCTGCCCGTCACACGCTCGAACTGAGGGCAGCCACGGCGGCGCATCGCCCACACGACGCCGATTCCGTCGGCGATGCAGAGGGAAGCGGTCTCCAGCACCGCACGGAACTGCTCGTCAACCCGCGCTCGCATGACGAACTCGGGGTTGACGGTGGCGACGACGTGCGTTGGACCACGTTCGGACACCATCCGCTCGATAGCGGCGACCGCGCCCGCCATGTCGACGCAATCGACCCGCACCCCCAGGATGCGGACGGTCACGGCATCGATATCATCTGCCGGTGCCGAGCCGGCTCGTCGTCTGTTGCGATCTCTCACGTCTGAAGATGGAACGGCCGGCCGGACCAGCAGTTTACGCCAGCACGATGTTCGACCTCCTCAGGCAGAGCGCGAGCGTCGAGGTCGTCGGTCGCGAGGGGACCCACGGCGCTGACGTGATCCTGTCGCTGGACGGGCGCTTTCGAGCCGGGCGCGGGCAGCGCATCGTCACGGCGGTCCTTGACCTGGGTTACCTGTTCGAGCGCAGCGCCTACTCATGGTGGGAGTGGCTGGCCCAGAACTGGCGGGTAGCCTCGGCGGTCCGGCGCTCCGACCACCTCCTGGCGCCGTCCGCGGCCGTCCGCTTCGGGCTGGAGCGCTACCTGAGGGTCAAGCCCGCCCGTGTGACGGTCGTGGAGGCGGTGCCCCGGGCCTGCTTCCGCCGGACGGCACGGCAGGACGTCGAGGCTATGCGGGAGCGCCTCGGCCTGCCTGGCAGGTACTTCCTGTTCGTAGGCTCCCGAGTGCGCCGCAAAAACCTGGCGCTTCTGGCGACGGCATGGCAGCTGGCCGCACCTGCGCTCGGCCCAGATGTGGGCCTGGTCCTGGCCGGCGCAGGTTCAGCAGGTGTGGCGGGAGCCCGTGACCTCGGCTTCGTACCGCTGGAGCACCTGCCCGGCCTGATCACCGGCGCCGTCGCGTGGGTGAATCCGAGCCTCTACGAAGGCAGCTCGATAGGCGCCCTCGAGGCGCTGGCGTGCGGCACGCCGGCACTGTTGGCCGCGACCGGTGCCCAGGCACACGCCGTCGGAGACGCCGGCCTGATCCTGGACCCCCACCAGGCATCGCAATGGGCTGAGGCAATCGTCACAGTGGCCGGAGATCCCGCCGTCCGAGGCCGGCTTGGCGCGGCCGCGCTCAAGGCGGCCGCCGATCTCAGGGCGCAGGCCCCTCGGTCGGAGGAGCTTCTTCAGGCGCTGCTTGGGGAGGCTGCAGAGGAAACGTAACTTTTCGTTGCAGCCCGCGGCCGGGGGCCTGCCTGGTTGGGGTCAGAACGACGGTCGGCTCCGTCTGGGCCAGGTCGGTGGCGAACTGTTCCAGCGACTCACCGCCGTTTACCCGGACTCGTGTCCACACGAATCGGTCGCGGGCAGAGTGGGAAACACCAGGCTCGGTCGTGGTGGCGCTTTCGAACCCAGCTCCCTGAACGACCCTCACCACTGCGTCGCTGAACTTGCCGGACGGGTAGCAGAAGTCGACCACAGGATGGCCCAACAGCGATTCCAGGTCGGCCTTGCTGTCGAAGACCTCGCGATGAAGATTGCCGGCCGAGATTTTCGTCAGGTCAGCATGAGAAACCGTGTGCGCGCCGATCTGGATGCCGCCGGCGTCCATCTCCAGCAGCATCTCCACAGTGATGTAGCGGGGCGAGTTGAGGAAGCCCGAGACCACGTACGACACACCTTTGAACTGATGGGCGCGAAGTATCGGAAAGGCGGTGGTGTACATGTCCCGGTAGCCGTCGTCGAATGTGAGAATCACCGGCCTGGCCGGCAGGCTCTGGTTGCCCAGGAGATAGCTGCGGAGGTCGTCGAAGTCCACCGGGTGATACGCGTGCTCCGCGAGCCACTCCATCTGATGCGCGAAGTCCGCCGGCGTGACTGACAGGTTGAACCCCAGACGATCTCCCGGGTCGGGATTGACACGGATGTAGTGATACATGAGAATCGGCACCCGCACGGAGCTGCGGCCCGGGGGCACGACCGCCGTCGGCGCCGGTGGCTCTGCAGGCTCGACCAGTGGCCGCGTAGCGGTGACAGGACCCTGCCGAGCGATGCCACGGAAGAAGGGTTTAGCGCCGGATTGGTGAACGTCGTTAAGGGTTGTCGCCTGCACGATGGCACCGATTGCCAGGGCGATCAGCACCCCCGCTCCCGAGCGCGCAAGAGTGGGGTGCGTGTGCATCCGCAATTAGGTTAGATGCGATCCGCCACACTGTGCAGGTTCATGAGGACGATCGCCGTCGACGCCAATCCAGCCGCGCGAGCAATTCAGACCGGAACCGAAGTCTATGCCCGAGAGGTGGCGCGCAGGCTGCCCGCTGCGGCGCCGGAGCTGCGATTCGTCTTCTACGCCGCGCGACCTGCCGACGTTCCCGGGATCGACTTCACGGTGTTGCCCGGGACACGACTCTGGTCGCAGCTGCGGCTCCCGCGCGAGCTCTGGCGCCGGCGCCACGACCTCTTATTTGCCCCCTCGCACGTGGTGCCGTTTATTGCTCCAGGCCTGGCCCTGACCGTCGTCCACGACCTTGCCTTCGAACGCTATCCGGCCGCTTACAGCCGTGACGCCCTCTTCTATCTGAGGCTGACCACCCGCTGGGCGGAGCGTCGGTGCCCGCGTCTGCTCGCAGTTTCGCAGTCGACGGCGAACGACCTGGTCGAGCTTCATGGGTTAACCCCTGATCGGATCACAGTGGTCCCGCTGGGCGGGGGCGAGCCGCCGCCCTGCCCGAGGGCGCCGGACGCGTCTCAAGAGCGGCTGGTGCAGCTCGGAATCGACCGTCCGTTCGCGCTCAACGTGGGGCGCGTGGAGTCGCGGAAGAACCAGGTCACCGCGCTGCGGGCGATCGAGCGCCTGGCAGACCTGCTGCTCGTCTGCGCTGGTCCCGTGGCCGATGCCAAAGTAGCCGCGCAGCTTCAGTCCCCACGCTGCCGCCTGCTTGGCTCCGTCGCCGAGGGCGACCTGGACGTGCTGTACAGCTGTGCCGAGGCGCTCGTTTTCCCCAGCCTGTACGAGGGCTTCGGTCTGCCCGTGCTCGAGGCGATGCGGCGGGGTTTGCCGGTTGTGACAGCCGCCGTATCCTCCCTGCCCGAGGTCGGGGGCCAGGCGGCGGTCTACGTGGATGATCCCTGCGATGCCGACGCACTGGCCGCGGCGATAAACAGGGCACTGGGGGACAGGTTGAGGCTCCGTGAGATGGGTCTTGCTCAGGCCGCGAAGTTCACGTGGGACCGGACGGCGGCCGGCGTAACAGGCGTGATCCGCGAACTGATTGCCTGAAACCGACGCTTGCCGCGCAGTGCCGGCAGCAAGACGTATCAACAGTTCGCAAGAGGTCGTACCGCCGGAACTCGGCCCGATTCAACCCCCTCCGGAGTTCGTAGAGCGGGCTGCCCGGTCCATGACCCGCCACGTCCGGTACGCGGCTCTGTCCCAGCTGAACTCTGCCGCGCGCAGGAGGCCCCGCCGGCGGAGCGTCGTGTGCAGCTCAGTATCCCCGCACAGGCGCTCGAGTGCATCCGTCCAGGCCTCGACGTCCGCTGGATCGACCAGCAACCCCGCATCCCCCACAACCTCAGGCAAGGACGATGCGTTGGACGCCGCCACCGGCGTGCCGCAAGCCATCGCCTCGAGCGGCGTCAGACCAAAGCCCTCGTACCACGCCGGGTGCGCCAGGCAGGTGGCCAGGTTGTAGAGCGCCGGCATGTCCGCAGGGGGCAGTGCACCTAACAGAAGCAGATCTGATCCCAGCTGCTCCATTCGCTCGCGGACGCCCTCGTAGTGCCAGCCCCAGCTCCCCGCGACCACGAGAGGCACCCTGTCGCGCATGCGAGACCAAGCCTCCAGCAGAGTGGTCAGGTTCTTGCGTGGCTCGATCGTGCTGACGAACAGGACGAATCGAGGTGGCAGCCGGAAGCGTGCACGCGCGGCCTGGAGCAGGTCCACCGGCAGAGGCCGGTACCGCCGCGCCACCCCCTCGTGCACGACCTCCAGGCGCGCCGGTTCGATGTCGAAGAGATCGGCGACGTCGCGGGCGGTGCTCGCTGACACCGCGATTATCGAATGTGCGCGGCGCATCGACCGGGGGACGATCACCCGGACCGACATCGACTGGCCGCTCGGGAACCACTCCGGCCTTTTGTAAATAGCCATGTCGTGCGCTGTCAGCACTGCAGGCAGGCCGACGTCGCCCAGCGGCATCACTCCAGCGGGCCCGAAATAGAGGTTCGCGTCCATGCGCCGCAGCCGGGCCGGCCAGAGCAGGTGCCGGCCGATCAGTCTGATGCCTGGCGGACGCCGGAAGGCGATCGCCGGCTGCTCGATCCCGGGCTCTGCCTGCGTGAACACAGTAAAGCGGTTGTCAGGCCGCTCGGCCGCCAGCGCCCGCAAGATCTCGGCCGTATAGGTGCCCACGCCAGCCCACAGCCTGGCCAGGCCCGAACCATCCACCACCACATGCATGCCGCTCAGCTGTCTACTGTCCGTCAGCGGCCTCCCAGGTAGAGCTGGCGCCGTCGGACCACCTCGAACTCGCCCAGCCCGCGGCGGGTGCCGCGGACAGCACAGGTCCGAGGCTCGCCCGCGACATGGAATGGGATGCCGGTCTCTCGTGAGAGATGACGGTCGATCCCAGGCATCAGAGCCCCCCCGCCAGTCAGGAAGAATCCGCGCTCAGCGACCTGTGCGGCAAGGCGCCTCGGGGTCTGATCGAGCACGAGTCGGACGGCGTCGACCGCGGCGGCGAGCCAGTCCTGGACCGCGTGGGTGAGCTCACCCGAGGTCACCGTCGTGCCCCGGATCTCTGCGCTCATCGGCTCATCCAGGGCGACTGCCGCGCCGATGGCGATCTTCAGTGCTTCTGCGCCGGGCCGATCTAGATCCAGGCCGCGGCTTTCGCGCAGCAGCGCTGCCAACCTGCGGTCGAGCTGTTCCCCGCCTCCGGGCACAACATGCGAGGCCGCTATCCCCGACAGTGAGACGACGGCCACCTGAACCAGGCCACCTCCGATGTCGCAGATGCCCTGGGGACTGGAGTCAGCCACGCGAAGACCCAGACCGAGTGCGGCAGCCAGCGGCGCCTCGATCAGCCAGGCCTGTCGGGCGCCCGCTGTCATGGCGGCGGCGATCAGGGCCCGACGCTGGTCTCCAGGCGCACCGGCCGGCACGCACAGCATCACCTCGGGCCGGAACAACCGGTGCCGGCCCTGGACTCGTGTCACCAGCTCGACCAGGATGCCTCTTACCAGGCCCCCGTCCACGAACGCGCCATGGGCGACAGGGTGGACGAGCTGCACCGTCGTCCCCGGCTGCTCGGCCAGTTCCAGCGCTTGCCTGCCGATCGCACGCAGCCGCCGGCTGGCCGGGTCGACCGCCGCCACGCACGGCTCGTCGGCAACCACACCCTCCCCCCGCACATACACCTGCAACGTCGACGTGCCGAGGTCGATCCCGATCTTCCTGGCGAACACCGCGGTCACCTGGCCCCCGCGGCCAGTCCACTAGTCGCCGTGGGCGCGAAGCGCCGGGTCGGTCAATTGCTCACTCTCGTGGCGGAGCTCGACCTTGGCGCCCAGCGCACGGAGCTTGCCAGGCATATTCTCGTAACCGCGCTCGATGTGCCACGCCTCGCTGATCTCGGTCGTCCCGCGGGCACAGAGGGCGGCGATGACCAGAGCGGCGCCGGAGCGGATGTCTGGCACGCTGACGTCGGTGCCGTGGAGTCGAGCTGGACCGCGGACGAACGCATCACGCCCATTTGCGGTGATGCGAGCACCCATCCGGGTCAGTTCGGCAACGTGCTGGAAGCGGTTCTCATAGATCGGCTCGGTGATAATGCTCGAGCCTTCCGCCTGTGTCATGAGTGCCACGTACTGGGGCTGCAGGTCGGTCGGAAAGCCGGGGTGCGCCCAGGTAAACAGGTCGACGGGCCGAAGCGGTCGCGCCAGGTCCCTCCTTACGCGGATCGAGCCTTCACTGGTCTCCACCTCGGCTCCTGCCTCCTGCAACTTCAGCAGAACCGAGGGCAGGTCTTGCTGGGGTCCCGCGTCCAGCACGACATCTCCACCGGCCGCCGCGACCGCGATCGCGTAGGTGCCGGCTTCGAGATAGTCAGGGATGACGTGGTGCTCGGTGCCCCGCAGCCGCCGCACCCCATGGACGACGATCTCGTCCGTGCCTGCACCCTCGATGTTTGCCCCCATCGAACAAAGGAACCGGCAAAGGTCCTGGACGTGGGGCTCGCGGGCGGCGTTGTAAACCTCCGTCCGGCCCGACGCCTGGATGGCCGCCATCACGATGTTCTCGGTACCCGTGACCGTCGGCATGTCGAGCACCACGCGAGTGCCATGCAGGCCGTTCGGCGCCCGTGCGATGAACTCTGAGCCGGTCTCTACAATCTCGGCCCCCATGGCCCTGAGCCCACGGACGTGCATCTCGACGCGCCTGGCTCCGATCTGGTCGCCACCTGGCTTGGGCACCCGAGCCGCCCCGGCGCGCGCGATGAGGGCGCCCATCAACACGATTGAAGCGCGCATGCGGCGTCCCATCGCGTCAGGCACCGTGTCGCCTACGTCAGTCGCGGTGATCACCGCTGCGTCGGGCCCCGTCGCGACGACTGTGACGCCCAGCTCGCGGAGGATGTCCCGCATCATGTCGGTGTCCGCGACGCGAGCGAGGTTGTGCAGCTTCACGGGCTCGCGGGTGAGCAGCGAGGCGGCCATGATCGGCAAAGAGGCGTTCTTTGAACCCCCGATCCGTGTACGTCCACACAGCGGGCGGCCGCCGGTGATGTGAATGACGTTGCCTGGCGATGCCGACGGCATGCGCGACACTTTAGGCATTGGTACCGTCGTTGCGCCGGTCGGGAGTTTCAGGCTGAAGCCCGCTCACACAAGAACAAACGGCGAACCAGGCGGCGCTGGTACTGAGGGCCCGCCGCACGGGGCATGTACGCCGCGGTTATCGCCCTCGCCTCATCCGAGCCAGGCGCAATCGTGACTCCGCCACCTCCAGGATTGCCGCCATCTCGGCCTCCTCCTTGGGCGTCAGTTCGCCGCTCAGCCGCTCCTGGGCCTGGCGCCGCGCCTCCTCGGCCGCCTCCTCGCTGATCTCTTCCGCTCGCTCGGCCACATCGGCAAGCACGGTCACGCGGTCTGGCAGCACCTCAAGGAACCCGCCGCCCACGAACAGCTCTGTCTCCTCCGAGCCGTTTCGGATCAGGAGAGGGCCCGGCTGCAGCGTGGTCAAAAGGGGGGCGTGCCGCGGCAGGATGCCAAGCTCGCCGTCGCCGCCCCGGCAGAGCAGGAACGGACGGCCTCGACCGTCTACCTCTCCCTCGAACAGCGACCGCTCGACGCTGACGACGCGAAGGTGGACACTCAAGCCCTAACCCTCGTCCCTCTGCATCTGCTCACCCAGCTCCCGGGCCTCGTCGATCGTGCCGACCAGGTAGAACGCCTGTTCGGGGAGGTCGTCGTGCTTGCCCTCCAGGATCTCCTTGAAGCCGCGCACGGTCTCCTTCACGGGCACGAACTTTCCGTCCCGGCCCGTGAAGCGCTCGGCTACGAACATCGGCTGTGACAGGAAGCGCTGGATCTTGCGAGCGCGCGTCACGGTCAGCTTGTCGTCTTCGGACAGCTCCTCCATACCCAGGATGGCGATGATGTCCTGCAGCTCCTTGTAGCGCTGCATAGTGCGTTTCACGCCCTGCGCGGCATCGTAGTGGTCCTGGCCGACCACACGTGGCTCCAGGAACCGCGAGGTCGACTCGAGCGGATCCACGGCGGGGTAGATGCCGATCTCGGTCAGCGGCCGGCTCAGAGTCACGATGGCCCCCAGGTGTGCGAACGTCGTCTGAATCGCCGGGTCGGTCATATCGTCCGCCGGCACGAAGATGGCCTGGACGGAGGTGATGGAGCCCTTCCGTGTCGACGTGATGCGCTCCTGTAGAGCTCCCATCTCCGTTGCCAGCGTCGGCTGGTAGCCGACGTTCGAGGGCAACCGGCCCAGCAGGGCCGAGACCTCGGAGCCAGCCAGCATGTACCGGAAGATGTTGTCGATGAACATGAGGACGTCGGCCCCCTCGGTATCCCGGAAGTACTCGGCCATCGTGAGGCCGGTCAATCCGACGCGCGCCCTGGCTCCAGGCGGTTCGTTCATCTGACCGAACACCAGCGTGGTCTTGTCCAGCACGCCGGCATCCTGCATCTCGCGGTAAAAGTCGTTGCCCTCACGCGTTCGCTCGCCGACTCCGGCGAAGACCGAGCGGCCCTGATGCTCATGCGCGATGTTGCGAATCAGCTCCTGCACGATGATCGTCTTGCCTACGCCGGCTCCGCCGAACAGCCCGATCTTCGACCCCTTGACGAACGTGCAGATCAGGTCGATGACCTTGAGGCCCGTCTCCAGGATCTCGATCTCCGTCTTCTGTTCCTCGACGGCGGGCGCGGGCCGGTGGATTGGCCATAGCTCGATTCCCTCAGGCGTCGGTTCATCGTCGATCGCCTGACCGATCACGTTGAACATCCGGCCCAGGGTCTCCACGCCCACCGGCACCTTGATAGGCTGGCCGGTGGCCCGTACAGCGTCGCCGCGGCGAAAGCCGTCGGTGGAGTCCATGGCCAGGCAGCGGACGGTGTTGTCCCCCGTTTCCTGCTGCACCTCGAGAACTACCTGACGGCCGTCCTGGGTAGTGACGACCAGCGCCTCCATCAGGTTTGGCAGCCTTCCGGGCGGGAACTCCACGTCCACGACCGCGCCGATGACCTGGCTGATCTTGCCCGTCACCCCCGGCGCCGCGCCGACATCAACAGCCTGCTCGGTCGCTTGTGCCATAGGTCTGCTACTCCTTGCGCAGGGCCTCCGCCCCACCGACGATGTCCATGAGCTCCGCCGTGATCGTGGCCTGACGCACCTTGTTGGCGGTCAGCGTGAACGATTCGATCATGTCGCCTGCCGCCTTCGTGGCGTTCTGCATGGCAACCATCCGCGCCGAGTGCTCGCTGGCCTGGTTCTCCAGCACGGCCTGGTACACGAGGGTTTCGATATACCGTGGCAGGAGCGCATCGAGAACCGCCTCAGGGTCCGGCTCGTAGATGTAGTCAGCTACAGTCCGGCCCGCCTCGACCTCCGGCACGCTGATCGGCAGCAGGGTTTGCACGACCGGATCCTGGCGCAAGGTCGACACCCAGCGAGCGTAGGCCAGGAGCAGGGTGTCGGCCCGGCCCTCGTCGTACTCCTCGAGGGCAGCGCTCACCGCAGGCAAGATCGCGCCCACGCCCGGGCGGTCCTTGATCCCACTCACGTCGGCCACGATGTCGCGCCGGTAGCGGGCCAGGAAGTCGCGACCCTTGCGGCCGATCGTCACATAGCGTGCCTGACCACGGTGGTGCTGGTTGACGTATCGGTTGACCGAACGCAGCGTGTTCGTGTTCAGGGCCCCGGCGAGGCCGCGGTCGGCGGTCACCACGATCAGGAGCGCCCGATCGCCCTCTCTCCGCTCCAGATATGAGTGGCGGTACTCGGTGGCTCGTTCGGCCGTCGTCGCGAGGACCTCCACCATCTTCTCGGCGTACGGCCTGGTCGCCTGCACCGCCGCCTGAGCACGTCGAAGCCGCGTGGCCGAGACCACCTGCATCGCCTTCGTGATCTTCTGCATGTTCTGGGTGCTGCGGATGCGGCGGCGAATGTCGCGGAGAGATGGCATGAGTTAGGTGGCCACTCCGTACTGCCTGTTGAACGTCTCGATCGCCTCTTGGACCTGACCCTCAGTCTCGTCGTCCCACCTTTTCTCCGTCTCGATGGAGTCGATGAACGCCTTGCGTTCGGCCGACAGGAAGCGGGCGAACGCCTCCCTCCAGTCCCGAATCCTGTCCACGGGCACCTTGTCCAGGTAGCCGCGAGTGCCGGCGTAGACGGTGCAGACCTGAACGCCCACGTGGACCGGCTGGAACTGGTCCTGGATCAGGAGCTGGGTCAGGCGCTGGCCGCGCTCGAGCTGGCGGCGGGTGGCGACGTCGAGGTCGGACGCGAACTGAGCGAAGGCCGCCAGCTCCCGAGCCTGGGCGAGGTCGGACTTCATCCTGCCCGTCGTCTTGTTCATCGGCCGGATCTGCGCATCTCCGCCTACACGGGAGACGGAGAGGCCGACCGAGATGGCCGGGCGGATGCCGGCGTTGAACAGGTCAGCCTCCAGGTAGATCTGGCCGTCCGTGATGGAGATGACGTTGGTCGGGATGTAGGCGGACACGTCGTTGGCCTGTGTCTCGATCACAGGCAGCGCGGTCAGAGAGCCCCCGCCATGCGCGTCGCTCATCTTGGCGGCACGCTCCAGCAGCCGCGAGTGGAGATAGAAGACGTCGCCTGGATAGGCTTCCCGGCCCGGCGGGCGGCGCAGAGTCAGCGAAAGCTCGCGGTAGGCCCACGCGTGCTTCGTCAGGTCGTCGTAGCAGACCAGAGCGTCCTGCCCTTTGTCGCGGAAGTACTCGCCAATCGCGCAGCCCGCATACGGCGCCAGGTAGGTGAGGGCGGCGGGATCCGACGCTGGCGAGGCGACGATGACCGTGTAATCCATCGCCCCGTGCTCTTCCAGGGTCGCCCGCACGCGGGCGATGCTGGCCGCGTTCTGGCCGATTGCGACGTAGATACAGAAGAGTTCCTTGCCACGCTGATTGATGATGGTGTCCAGCAGGATCGCCGTCTTGCCCGTCTGGCGGTCGCCGATCAGCAGCTCGCGCTGACCCCGGCCGATAGGGATCATGGCGTCGATGGCGATGATGCCGGTCTGCACCGGGTCCCGCACACGCTGGCGGGTGATGACGCCAGGGGCGATCTTCTCGACCGGGCTCGTCTCCCTGGCATTGATCGGACCCTGGCCGTCGATAGGCTGCCCGAGGGCGTTGACGGTCCGGCCGAGCAGCTCGGGGCCCACCGGCACCTCGACGATGCGGCCAGTCGTGCGGACTTCCTCGCCCTCCTGAATGTGCTCGTAGGGGCCCATGACGACGGCACGGACCTGGTCCTCTTCAAGGTTGAGGGCGAGGCCGTAGGTGTCGCCGGGGAACTGGATCAGCTCGCCCGCCATGACGCCGGTCAGCCCGAAGATCTGAGCTATCCCGTCGCCGACGCTGATGACTCGACCCACGTCTGCTGAAACCATCTCAGCGTCGAAGTCCCTCAAACGCTGCTTGATCACGTCGCTGATTTCGCTCGAGCTGATTGCCAACTCTGTTCCCCTTTTCAGTTCTGTTCAGGCCCGGCTACACCCCTGCCAGGCGCTGCCGCAGCTGCTGGAGCCGGGCTGCGACACTGGCGTCGATGACCCGGTCTCCGATCCTCAGCACAAGACCCCCAAGGATGGCCGGGTCCACCGTAGTGTCCAGCCGGACCTCATGGCCAAATTTCTGAGCAAGTTCCGTCCCCAGCTTATCGGCGTCGGCGCGGCTGAGCGGGACGGCAGTGATCGCCGTGGCCCTGATCCGGCCGACGTCCTCGTCGACGAGGCGCGAATACTCCTCCGCGATGGTGTGCACGTCGTCCAGGCGGTTGGCGCCGACCAGCAGTCTGGCCAGATTGACGCCCTCCGGTCCGACGCGATCGTCCAGGAGCGCACTGGCGACTACCTGGCGGCGCTGGACGGAGATGGTCGGGTTGGTGAGTACCGTGCGCGCATCGGGATTCGCCAGCACCTCGCGCACCGCCGCCAGCCGCTGTGACCACGCCTCCAGCTGCCCCTCTTCCTTGGCCAGGTCGAAGATGGCTCTGGCGTACCGCTTCGCCGCGGAGCCCGCCATCAGTTTCTGGAGTCCCTGGACACCTCGGAGATGGCATCGGCGATCAGCTTCCTGTGTCGCTGATCGTCGAGCGTCTCGCCGACCACCTTCTCCGTAGCCACCACGACGAGGTCGGCGACTTCGCCGCGGACCGAGTCGATCGCCTTCTGGCGCTCGACCTCGATGTCGCGGGCTGCATTCTCGGTGATCCGGCGAGCGTCCTGCTCGGCTCGCGCGCGAAGCTCTGTCCTGAGCTGGTCGGCGGAGCGGCCGGCGCCTTCGATCACCTCCGCCGCTCTGGCCCTGGCCTCCTGAAGCTGGGCCTCGGCACGATCCAGCCTGTCCTCCGCCTCGACGCGCGCCCGCTCGGCAGCGTTGAGCTGTTCGCCGATCTGCCGCTGGCGCCCCTCAGCCGCCGCCATCACGCGCGGGTAAACCCACCTGCCGAGTACGAGGATCATTGCGATGAAGGCGATTACCTCGACCACGAAAGACAGGGTGAGGTCGAGAAGCCCTGCCGAAGTGTCCGCCAGGTACAGGGTCATCCGGTAACCGCGTTCGCCTGGGTTACCAGGTAGAAGCCAAGCGCCAGGTTGATGAAGTACATGGCTTCGACCAGGCCGATGACCAGGAACATGATGACCTGCAGACGACCTTGCGCCTCCGGCTGCCGCGACACGCCGGCGATGGTGGCGTTACCAACCAGGCCGTCACCGATCGCGGCACCGATGGCGCCACCACCCAGCGCGATTCCGAAGCCGATCGCCGCGCCGGCCAGGGAGATTGCGTGGTTCATACGAAGATCCTCCTCCTCTAGTTTGGGTTGGTGGCTGTGGCCACACGTTCAGTCTGGCCGGCGTGAGGCTCGTGGAGCTCCTCTTCGAGGCCCTCACGAGCCTGGCCGAAGTAAATGATCGTCAGCAGCATGAAGATGAACGCCTGAATTGTGCCGACAAAGAACACGTCGAACAGCTTCCAGATAGCCACGGCCGCTGACGAAATTGGCAGCGTCCAGGCGTAGGCCTGGGGTATGAGCGTGAGCAGGTAAACCATGAGCAGTCCGGCGAAAATGTTGCCGAAGAGCCGGAGCGACAGGGTGATGGGTTTGACTATCTCTTCGATGATGTTGAAAGGGATGTACCCGATCCGGAAACCCCAGTTCATTCCGAATGGCTTGGTGAAGCGGCGCAGGTATCCGCGGACGCCGAGCACCTTGACCGAGTACCACTGCACGATCAGGAAAACCACGATCGCCATCGCGAACGTCTGATTCAAGTCCGAGTTCGCCGGCTTGATCAACGGCGAGAAACCGAGCGGAAAGAAGTCAAGCCAGTTGGCGACCAGGATGTAAAGTCCTATGGTCGCGGCGATCGGTATGATGAACGTCGCATCCTCAGCTACGGTTTCGCTGACCAGCCCGCGCACATAGCTGACGGCGGCCTCAAAGATCATCTGAAGCTTGCTGGGAACCCCGGGCCGCAGCCGGCTCGCAATGAAAAACGCCAGGCCCAGCGTGACCGCGATCGCAATGGCGCTGGACACGAGAGTATCCAGCGTCAGGGCGCAGTAGTAGAACTTGATGACGAGTAAATTGACGTACTGATCGCCGCAGACGGGGGTGAGCGGATGAGTACCGGGCGGGCCCTCAGCTAGAAAGATCATGTCCTGAGTGCGGTCACGGTCGAGACGAGGGCCAGAACCAGCTGCGCCGCAGCGATGCCGAGCAACACCAGGGGTACGAACGGCAGCCCCAACAGCGCTCCAAGCAGGAGGCCGATTGCGCTGAGGATCGCGAGACGGCCCAGGCTGATCGCACGAAAGCCGGCATCAGCACCAAGAGCGCGGCGGACCAGGAACCCGTTTGCGGATCCGATGAGTAGCCCCAGCGCCACCGCCACACCGCCGCGCCATGAGCCCCAAGCCATGCCGGCCACGAATGCAATTAGCGCACCGGCAATGCAAACCACCACGGTGTAGCCGAGGGGCTCTCTCCTCGCTGTCACAGATACTGCTTGAACCTCGTGTAGACCGTCACGGCGGCCGCGACCACGCCGACGAACAAACCAATGAATAGGAACGTGGGTCCGCTGTGCGTGGCCGCGTCGATCACCAGACCCAGCACGAGCGGCACGACGACCGCCGCTGCAATGAGAACCGAGAGCCCCAGGAACTCCATCCCGGATGGTCCCTGGCCCGCGGTGCCTCGATCGCCGGCGGGCGACATTCCGTCGAGAGTTTACCGGAGTCTCTTAACGGGCCGCGCGGCCCACAAGCAGCTCACGCATCGCCTGCCCGAACGGGACCGGGATGCGCCGGGTCGACGCCCGAAGCCGCTCTCCCATCGCGGTAGAGAGCACCACGATGATGAGCACGATCACCACAGCCAGGATTCGCCGGTGACCGAAGACCGTCAATCCGATCGCGCCCAGGATGCCCGAGGCGCAGTAGAAGAGAAGACAGGTCTGGCGCTGGGTCAGGCCAAGGCCGAGGAGCCTGTGGTGAATGTGCTCGGTGTCAGGGCCGAACGCCGCCTTCCCATTACGCCGCCTGCGAATGATCGCGATCCCCGTGTCCACGATCGGAAGGCCCATTGCCAGCAGCGGAACGGCGATCGCCGCGGCGACAGCCACCTTGGCCACGCCGGCCACTGACAGCAGCGCAACTGCCAGGCCCAGAAAGTACGCTCCTGAGTCGCCCATGAAGATACGAGCAGGGTGGAAGTTGAACATCAGGAAGCCGGCGCAGGCGCCGACCAGCGCCGCAGACAGCACCACCACGTCCTGCTGACGGCCGGCCGAAGCCACCAACAGCACCACCGCTGTGACGCCGATCACGCCCGCTGCCAGACCGTCGACGCCGTCAAGCAAATTGGCGGCGTTTTGCATTCCAAGGATCCACAGGACCGTGATCGGCAGGACGAGCAGGCCCAGGTTGTGGATCTGCAAGAACGGCAGGAAGGCGACAAGCGTCGCCAGCCAGACAAGCAGGAAGTGGATCTCGAAGCCGAACAGCTTCACCGCCGCCACGGCGATGGCCGCTTGAACGCCGAGCTTGACCAGTGCCGGGATGCCCCACTGATCATCGATCACGAACAGCGCCGCGGTGACCCCACACAGCAGCAGAAGCCCGGGCACGTTCGGGTCGTGCCTGAGGAAAGCCAGGCAGGCGATCGCGAACGCGGCGAACATGGCCAGACCACCGCCATATGGGATGGGTTTGCTGTGGATGTCTCGATCGCGAGGATGGGCTATGAATCCAACCCGCCTGGAGATCCAGATGGCTGCAGGCGTCAGGAGGGCGCAGGCACCCAGCGCGACCAGCGCTGGGGCGATCGCCGGCTCAAGGTTGGCCGCGACCTGCTGAAGGGTCCGCCAGCTGAAGAAGTCGTCGGATGGAGCGGTCGGATCATAAATGGCAAGAAACGTCAGCACTGGCGAGTCTCTTTAGTGGATCGGGTTCCTCCGCGATCGGGTTACTCAGACGAAGCCGTACGGTAGCGGGTATCGGTTGCTCAAGTCCAGCGTGCGCTCGCGAATCGCGTCCAGCGCGGCTTCGCCGCGTTCCTCGGCCAGCGCCTCCAGAAGGTCGGCGACGCAGTCCGCGATCTCGGTCATCTCCGCGGGTCCCATGCCGCGCGTGGTGACCGACGGGCTCCCCAGCCGGATACCGCTGGGATTGAAGCGAGACGCCTCGTCGTACGGGATTGCGTTGCTGTTCAGCGTGATGCCGACGCGGTCCGCCTTCGACTGCACCTGGCGGCCCTTCAGGCCGAGCGGGCGCAGGTCCACGAGCATCAGGTGGTTGTCCGTGCCGCCGGCGGTCAGCCGCAGTCCGCGCTCGATCAGTCGAGCCGCCATGGCTCTGGCGTTATCCACCACCCGGCGCGCGTAGTCCTTGAAGTCCGGCTTCAGCGCTTCGCCGAAGCAGACCGCCTTGGCGGCTATGGCGTGCATGAGTGGACCGCCCTGTGTGCCAGGAAACACTGCTGAGTCCAGGGGTTTCTGCCAGCGTTCGGCGTCTGCTGCCATGATCAGTCCGCCCCACGCGCCTCGAAGCGTCTTTTGGGTTGTGCTGCTGATGACGTGCGAGTCGGCGATCGGCGACGGGTAGACCCCGCCTGCGACGAGTCCCGCGAAGTGGGCCATGTCGGTGACCATCACGGCGCCTACCTCATCGGCGATCCGGCGCATCCGCGCGAAGTCGATGCGGCGAGGGTAGGCTGAGTAGCCGACCAGCAACATCTTGGGCCTGACTTCATTGGCGATTCGCTGCACGGCGTCGTAGTCGATCAGCTCTGTCTCCCGGTCGACCGAATACGGATGGATTTCGTAGAGCTTGCCGCTGAAGTTCGCGGGGCTTCCATGCGTCAGGTGCCCGCCCGCGCCGAGGTCCATGCCCATAACGCGGTCACCGGGCTGGCAGATGGCCGAGTACACGGCAGCGTTTGCCTGGCTGCCGGAGTGCGGTTGCACGTTCACATAGTCGGCCCCAAAGAGCTGGCGAGCACGGTCCTGGGCCAGGGTCTCGATCTCGTCCATGACCTCGCAGCCGCCGTAATAGCGGCGGCCCGGATATCCCTCGGCGTACTTGTTTGTCAGCAGGGTTCCCAGGGCCTCCAGGATGGCGGGGCTGGCCAGGTTTTCGGAGGGGATCAGCTCCAGGGTGCTGCTCTGGCGGCGGTACTCACGGCGTACGAGCTCGGCCACCGCCGGGTCCGCGTCGTCGAGGGCGCGAAATGTCAGGGTGGTCGGGGTCTGGGGAGCCATGCGGTGAATGCTAGTGGCGTGACGCTGAGGTTCGTCGAGCAGATTCTGGCAGGCACTCGAAAGCGCCCGGTCTCACGGCCAAGGGCAAGAGAGTAGGAGGAGCGCATCTGAAGATGCGCGATGAGCCCCCCTAAGGCGGGGGGCCTGAAACGGTCCTCGTAGATAGCAGGGCCTCCGAACGAAGCGCCTCGGGCCACAACTGACCGCTAACTGGAACTTGCGAAGCCCGCGATACGTACAATGCCGCGAGGCTGTTGCCGAACACCCTGCCCAATTCGTTCGACGCCTCCGGCATTTGCACTCATGCCCTCCGGCTTGTGATGCCCGCCATCGGTGCCGGTCCTGGTGTGCTAGCTCAGCGAAGGGGAGCGTTGGCGGTCTGGGCAACCGGCGAGCCGATACTGGTCTACCGACGCGCTGCAAATGAACCATCTCCAGCCCTCGCCGCAGCGCAACGTCAGAGTAAGGTCCGAGTGCCGGCAGACGGCCCTCTCAGAGAGACTCGAAAGGGCCATTGGCCCACATTTGGTCCACTTTCGCTACGGTTGCCGACCAATTCTGGCTCCCCGGTCGCCCAGACCACGCCAGTCCGCCCCCTTCATGGACTTCTGCAACAGCCCCCCGGCGGATCGACCAGTCACGTGCTCGGGATAGGTCACGATAGGTCACAGTGCCCGGGAATGGGACCTCATTCGGGGCTTGCGCGGTTGGGATGTCTATCGACCGAGCAGCAGAGCCTCTGCCGGGACCGGGCCGGGCCGCAGCACCAGGGGCCGTTCGCCGCTCAGATCGAGCAGTGTGCTGGGCACTCCGCCAGGCGCCCTGCCCGCGTCGAGCACTGCTCGCAGCCCCTCCACCCAGGCCGTTTCGAGAGCAGTAAGGGCGGGCGGCTCGCCGCTACGGTTTGCACTGGTTGTCGCCAGGGCCTCCCCGGCCTCGCGCAGGAGCGCCATCGCCACCGGGTGGTCGGGGATCCTCGCTGCGATCGTTCGCCGTGACTGACCGCCGGCCAGCGGGGGACCGACCCAGGAGGCTGCGGGCAGGACCAGGGTCAGCGGTCCCGGCCACCACGCCCGCATATATTCCCTGGCACGGTCGTCCACCTGGGCCCAGGCCTCCAGCCACCCAGCTTCAGCCACCATCAGGATCAGCGGCTGGCTGAGGGACCGGCCCTTCACCTCGAAGACGCGCCGAACTGCTCGCTCGTCGGAAGCCAGCACGGCCAGTCCGTATACCGTGTCCGTCGGGAAACCGATCACCTCACCAGCTCGCAGCAGCCGGGTCGCTCGCGCGATGCCGGCTCCATCCGGTGTCAGGAAATCCACGCTTCCAGCACCCGCACGTGGCCGCCGAGGTCCCGGTGGAAGCGGTGCCCGGCGTACCCTTCGAGCGCTCCCATCAGCACCTGCTGCAAAGAGGGATCTATCTCAGCGAACACCGCTCCACCGGACACGAGCTTCGCCGGCGCCTCGCCCAGGAGCCGCTTGATCAGCGCCGCCCCGCCGTTCTCGGCGAAAAGGGCACGCGCGGGCTGAGCGACCACCTCGACCGGCAGCGCCGTCCCACACGCCACGTATGGCAGGTTGGCGCACACGAGGTGGAGACCGGCGGGCAGCGGAGCCAGAAGATCGCCACGCAGCAGGGTGACCCGGTCGGTGAGGCGGTGGGCACGGACGTTTCGCTCTGCGACGTCCAGGGCCGCCTCGTCGATGTCCGTGGCCCAGACGAGAGCCTGCGGCACGTAGTGGGCGATCGAGACCGCGATGCAGCCAGACCCCGTGCCCACATCGGCGATGCGTATCGTCCCACGGCGCTCGCGTGCCCATGAAACGGCCCTTTCGACCAACACCTCGGTGTCAGGGTTGGGAACCAGGACTTCCGAGGTCACCTCGAAGTCGAGCTTCATGAATTCCTTGCGTCCCACCAGGTACGCTACCGGCTCCCCTCTACCCCGCCGCCCCACCAGCTCGCGATACGGCGCCAGCTCCGCCTCCGAGAGCTGCCGGTCGAACTGCAGGTACAGGTCGAGCCTACGCACGGACAGGGCGTGGGCCATCAGCACCTCAGCGTCGAGCCGGGGCGAGGCAGAGCCGTGGGACGTCAGATAGCCCGTCGCGCGGCGCAACACCTCGAGCAGCGAGGGGGCGTTACCGGGAGCCGTCTGGTTCGTTGATCTGAGCCTCCCGCTCTGCCGCCGCCAGCAGCGTGAGCAGCTCGTCCAGCTCGCCCGAGAGGATCCGGTCCAGCTTGTACAGCGTCACGTTGATGCGGTGGTCGGTGACCCGGTTCTCCTTGAAGTTGTAGGTCCGAATCTTCTCAGAACGGCTTCCGCTGCGGACCATCGACCGGCGGTGGGCGTCCATCGCGGCGTGCTGCTCGGCCAGCTTCTGCTCGTAGAGCCGTGTGCGCAGCACCCTCAGCGCCTTTTCTTTGTTCTTGAGCTGCGACTTCTCGTCCTGGATGGAGACGACCATGCCGGTGGGCAGGTGGGTGATGCGGATGGCCGAGTATGTGGTGTTGACGCTCTGGCCGCCAGGCCCGGTCGACGTCGAGGTGTCTATCTTGAGGTCCTTCTCCGGGAGCTGGACCTCGACCTCGTCCGCCTCCGGCAGCACGGCGACCGTGGCCGCCGATGTGTGTATGCGGCCCTGACTCTCGGTCTCAGGCACACGCTGCACGCGGTGCACCCCGGCCTCGAACTTGAGCTGTGAGTAGGCGCCCTCGCCGTGGACTTCGAATTCGATCTTGTCGAAGCCACCGATTCCTGTTGGCTGAGCTTCGATCACTTCGACTTTCCAGCCCCTCGACTCCACCCACCGCGAATACATGCGAAAGAGGTCGGCCGCGAACAGCGCTGCCTCCTGGCCGCCCTCCGCTGCCTGGATCTGGACCACCACGTCTCGGTCGTCGTTCGGATCCTTCGGAAGCATGAGGATCCTCAGGTGCTCCTCGAGGTCTGCGAGACGTCTCTCGGCAGAGCGCTCCTCCCCGTGCAGGAACTCCTGCATCTCCGGATCATTCTCCTGCCGCAGCAGCCCGCGAGCCTCCTCGACATTGTCTCGGGCCTCGCGATAGGCATCGTAGGTTCTGACCAGGTCCTCGAGTCCCCGAAGCTCGCGGCCCAGAGCGGCCAGGCGCTGAGGGTCCGATACGACCTGCGGCCGTGCCATCTCCTCCTGCAACTGCCGGTAGCGGCGTGCCGTTGACTCCAGCCGGTCGATCACTGTCCAGCCTCGACCACAGACGAACCTGGCTCGGATGCTGCCGCCGCTCCTTCTCCCTGCCTCGCGGCGTTGAACGCGGCGATCGAGACCTCCAGCATGTCGTCGTCGGGCTCACGGGTGGTGAAGCGCTGCGTGTAGAGCACGGGCAGCAGCAGCACGCGCACCACGGGGTGGTCCCGGTGACGGGCCATGAAGCGAATCGCTTCGAAGGCCACCCCTGCGATCACCGGGATGCCCAGGACACGCGAGGCTATCAGCCAGAACAGGTTGGGGTTGAATACGGCGACCAGGCTGAAGAGCAGGATGCTCACGACCAGGACTACGAGGAGGAATCCCGTTCCGCATCGCGGGTGAAGCACGCTGGCCCCCCGTACCGCAGGCACCTCCAGAGGCCAGCCGGCCTCGTACGCGTTAATGGTCTTGTGCTCGGCCCCGTGGTACTGAAAGACCCGACGCACGTCGGGTATAAGGGCGATCAGCGAAAGGTAGGCCAGGACGAGCGCGACCCTGATCACACCCTCGACCAGGACGAACAGGAATGAGTTGGAGCGGTGGATGGTCAGACTGGCGCCCAGCAGCGGCAGCCCGAAGAACAGCCCCACGCTCAGCGCGAGTGCCACCGTGACCGAGATCGCGACCTCGCGCCGGCCGATGCGGATGTCCTGGGCGCCCGCATTGACCTGCGCGGACCAGCTCAGGCTGCGTGTGCCCAGGTGCAGCTGCTCGACCAGCAGCGCCAGGCCACGAAGGAACGGCAGCTTCCAGACCGGGTGGGTGTACAGGGCGGCCGTGAGCGCACCCCGGTCCATGCGGATCTCCCTGGTGCCAGGAACGCGGACAGCCACTGCATAGTGATGGCGGCCTCGCATCATGATCCCTTCGATCACCGCCTGGCCACCGTAGAAGAAGCTGTCCCGTGGAGCCGGCGCGGACTTCGGCGCGGCCGCTTCGTCCGGCGGCATAGAGTCGACCGCGGCGCCTACCGCGCCGCTTTCGCCGCCCGCTTGCGGAATCGTTCGACCTGGCCGCCCGTGTCGACGATCCGCTGTGTGCCAGTGTAGAAGGGGTGGCACGCGGCGCAGATCTCGGTCTTGAGCTCCTTCTGGGTGGAGCCGGTCGTGAAGGTGTTGCCGCAGACGCAGGTGACGACCGCGTCCTCATAGTAGGTGGGGTGGATCTGAGTCTTCATGTGCTCTTCGCGATTTTCTCCATCCGGAGCGCCCGCCAAACGAAGCAGTGAGTTTACCGGAGTGCCGACGAGAGGAGTTCGTGGGTCTGCAGCCAGGCGAAGCCAAGATAGGCGACCAGGAGCAGCCAGGCCGCGCCCATCGCGTATCGTGCCGAGACCGGTACCGACTGGTAGTACGGCAGCCGGTCGTTGCGGAAGCGCTCCATGATCGCCGGCAGGCCCATCAGCACGATGATGAGCACGATCGGATTGAGTTGCACGCCCACCTGCGGCAGCAGCAGGACCGCGAGCAACAGGAGGACCAGGCCAACGATCTGAAACCACTTGGAGACCACGGCCAGAATCCAGCCGCCGTCCAGCATGCCGATGGGAATCAGGTTGAACAGATTGATCAGGAACCCGATGTAGGCCCACCACAGAATGATCGGCGAGTGTGTGGTGCCGTAGAGAACGAACGCCGCGGTAGCTCCGACGGTTCCCGCCAGCGGGCCGGCGATGCCGATCTGGGCTTGCTTCAGCGCATCGGTTGGATGCTGCCGCTGGAAGATTGCTGCGCCAAAGAAGGGGATGAAAAGCGGCGCTGAGGCCTGCATCCCCTGGCGGCGGATCTCTATCACGTGACCCATCTCGTGGACCAGGATCATCGCCACCAATCCAGCCGCAGCCCATGGGCCGATGACGGCCCAGTACAACCCAAAGCTGAGCAGGAGCGTTAGCAAGGTCTTGAAGACGCCGAACTTGAAGAGAACGGCGGCACCGGCGGCCAGCCCGCCCAACAGGCCGCTGTTGGACCTGGACGAGGCCTGGCGAGGCGGCGGCTGCGGCGTGAAGTAGTCCTGGAAGGGCTCGCGCCGGGGCGGGTCCTCCGGTGGCTGCGAGGGTGGAGGTGGCGGATAGAACGGTGGACCCGAACTCATATATGCACTGAGCATACCCATGCTCGGCCCACCCGAACCAGGCGTTGTGCAGACCCGTCTCTCCCCCGCGAAGTCGGTCCGCGAAGTCGGGGGAGTACCCGCCGAAGCCGGGCGAGGGGGGCCCCGCCAAGTCGGGGGAGTACCCGGCGAAGCCGGGGGGGGGCCCCGCCAAGTCGGGGG
>Ga0126384_10000063_pt1 | contig 41209 bp, 31 predicted proteins | sample PanSoiMetPlot_36_FD_92543 | JGI IMG/M metagenome (GOLD analysis project Ga0126384, IMG submission 92543) | Tropical forest soil microbial communities from Panama - MetaG Plot_36 | ecosystem: Environmental > Terrestrial > Soil > Tropical forest > Bulk soil | place: Panama | collected 2016-02-17 | reverse complement strand
CCGCAACGCCGATCTCAACGTCGAAGGCATTCGCACCGTTATCAAGATCACCGCGGACCAGGGGACTTTAAAAGAGCCGCTGCCGCACCCATCGAAGTATATGGATCAGAGCTATGTGAAACAGGCGTTGGCGGAGATTGAGAAAAGTAAAAAATCAAAAAGTAAAAAGTGGGAACACGGATGACACATCGTCTAGTTATGGCCCTTTGTTTATCCCTGCTCTTTGGATTGCTTTTGCCTCCGACAGTGGTCGCGCAGGACAAAATCCGCGTCGGCCTCAGCTCAGTGAGCGCACTGCACGGCGCTTTGTGGGTAGCCGAACAGAAAGGCATTCTCCGGAAATATGGAATCGAGGCCGAGGTAATCGTCGTCGGGGGCGCTGGCACGACTGGAGTCAGCGCGCTTTTGGCCAACGACATTCAATACGTCAGCGCAGCCGGCGATGCGATCGTCAATTCTAATCTGCGCGGCGGCGATACTGTTATGATCGCCAGCGTCGTTAATAAGGGATTCCAAAGGCTTGTGGTCAGGCCGGACATCAAGACACCGGCGGAAATCAAAGGCAAAAGGATTGCGGTCACGCGTGTGGGCGCTATTTCGCATACCGTGCTGCTCATGATACTGCGACGCTGGGGCATGACCGAAAAAGATATTCAGGTTGTTCAACTGGGGTCGTCGCCCTACATGATTGCGAGCCTGGATAAGGGCGGGGTGGAAGGAGCCGTGCTCACCAGCCCGTCCATATTTGTCGCGGAGGATCAGGGCTATCGCACGTTGTTCGACTTGGCCGATTCCGATATTTATTATTTGCAAACCATGTTGGCAACGACGCGATCCTACATCCGGGCCAATCGGGAAAAGACGCTGCGCTTCCTCCGCGGTTTTATAGAAGGCATCGCCTACTTCAAACAGAATAAACGGGAGAGCCTCGAAATACTCTCCAAAAAACTACGCGTCTCCAGCGCGCAGGAACGAAGCTTGGAACGATCCTATGATCTTTTGGCGACGAAGTTCTATGACCTGCCGCCGTATCCGTCGCTACGAGGAGTGGAGACGGTGCTTGGTTTCGTGGAAAAAGATAATCCAAAGGCCAAAGGAGCCGATCCAAAATCCTTTGTCGACGATTCTCTGCTGAAGGAAATTGAAGCCAGCGGATTTATCAAGACCATCTCTCAAAGATAATCCAGAACGGTTGATCCGATTCCCTTGACAATGCATTGTCAGCCTGAATAAGCTCGACCAAAATTCGTTGAGGAGGAAAAAACATTGGAAACCAAAGAATACAAGACAGTAAAGGTTGAAAAGGACAATGGCATCACATGGTGCATTCTCAACCGTCCGGAGAAGCGAAACGCCATGAATCCGCAGCTCCATTACGACATGCTGGACGCCTTGACAGAATTGGAGGTCGATAAAGACACTCAGGTTTTGGTGATCACCGGAGCCGGGCCGAGCTGGTGCGCGGGGCAGGACTTACGAGAGTATTTCCGGGGCACGGACAATAATCCGCTGGAGAGGCGCAAAGCGAGCTGGGCGTCCCAGGAGTGGCGCTGGCGCCGGCTGTTCACATTTCCGAAGCCCACCATCGCCATGGTCAACGGATTTTGCTTCGGCGGCGCCTTTACGCCGCTGATCGCCTGCGACTTCGCCATCGCAGCCGAGGACGCGACTTTTGGATTGAGCGAGATCAACTGGGGTATTTTTCCTGGGGGATTGGTGAGCCGGGTTTTGGCCGATGCGATGTGCTACCGCGACGCGATGTATTACATCATGACCGGCGATCCCTTCGATGGCAAGAAAGCTGCCGAGATGAGGCTCGTCAACTACGCTGTACCGAAAGAAAAACTGCGCGAAGAAACCATAGCGCTGGCAGAAAAGTTGAAAAAGAAAAATCCCGCGGTGCTGCGCGCGGCAAAAGAAGTTTATAAATACTGCCGCACCATGGATTACAACCAAGCCGAAGATTACATGAGCGCCAAGGGAACCGCGCTGCGTTTCACCGATCCAGAAAAGGGTCGCGAGACAGGCATGGAGCAGTTCCTCGACAAAAAGACTTATCGGCCCGGCTTAGGGGAGTATAACCGCGCGGCGAAGTAGAAGAAGTTAGAGGGCAGAGGTCGGAAATCAGAAGTCGGAAAATACCAAAGCCAATTAAGCTTCTGATCTCTGAAAATCTAACTTCTGGTTCAAACCATGGATTTCAATCTACCCGAAGAACTTCAGGTTCTAAAAGACACGGTGCGCAAATTCGTCGATCGGGAGCTGATCCCGCTGGAGCGAGAATGCCGTCCGGAAGGCGAAGACATGCCGGAACAGTACATTAAGCCGCTCCAGGAAAAGGCCAAGGCCATCGGTCTTTGGCTGCTCGATGTTCCACAAGAGTACGGCGGCGCGGGACTGGACCTGATGAGCCGTTGCGTGATCATGGAAGAGGTCGCGCGCACGGTGGCGATCCCGTTTCGCTATGCACCGATTTTTGGACCGGAGGTCAGGCCGGTCTTGTTTTACTGCAACGAAGAGCAGAAGAAACGTTTTTTGATTCCGGTCATTCGCGGTGAAAAGAAGATCTGTTTCGCGCAGACGGAGCCCGACGCTGGGAGCGATCCCGCAGGTATGAAGACGCGAGCTGTTAGAGACGGCGATCAATACGTCATCAACGGCACCAAGCGTTTTATCACCGGAGCAAAAAACGCCGACTATGCGCAGGTCATTGCGGTGACCGATCCACAAAAGGGCGCGCGCGGCGGCGTGAGCTGTTTCATCGTGGACATGAAAGCTCCGGGCGTGACTCTCGAGCGGCTGTGGCCGACGATGATGGGAGATACGCCCGGGCAAATTCTTTTCGAGAACGTGCGGGTTCCGGCGGCGGATATGATCGGCGGCGAAGGTCAGGGTTTTTCCATTGCGCAGAAGTGGATCGAAGAGGGACGGATTCGTGGCCACGGCGCGCGGCCGGTCGGTATTGCGTCGCGCGCCCTGGACATGATGATCGAGTATTCAAAAGTTCGGACGACCTTCGGCCAGCCTCTCGCCAACCGCCAGGCAATTCAATTCATGATCGCCGATTCGACGATGGAGCTACATGCTTGCCGTCTGATGGTTTACGAGTGTGCCTGGCGTCACGACCGTGGCGAAGATGTTCGCCAGCTTTCGTATATGACCAAGATCATGTGCTCCGAAATGGCTGGCCGGGTCGTGGATCGATCCATTCAAGTTCACGGCGGAGTGGGTTTGACGCGGGATCTGCCCTTGGAGTGGTGGTACCGTCAAGTGCGCAGCATTCGCATTACCGAAGGCACTCCCGAAGTCCTGCGCTGGCGGCTGGCACAACACATCATCAGGAATCACAACGGCTAACGAAAAATGGAGTGATGGAGTTTTGGAATATAGGAGTGATGGGTTTTCCGAACCCAATACTCCTCCACTCCGCTACTCCTGTACTCCAGACAGATTTCGAATGAGCATCACAACCGAAGCAACCTCTCTACTACCAGGCTATCGGGTTCTCGACTTGAGCTCGTCTATGGGCGCATTTTGCGGCAAGCTGCTTCGCGACCTGGGGATGGATGTAATCAAAGTTGAACCGCCTGGCGGTGACTCGGGGCGAAATGAGCCGCCTTTTGCCAAGGGGCATTTCCATCGAGAAGGAAGCCTTCGCTTTGCCTATTTGAACGCCGGCAAGCGCAGCATCACCCTGGATATCACCAAAGAAGCCGGGCGAAAGCTGTTGCTCGAACTTGTTGCGCGCTCGGATATCGTTCTCGAAACGTTTGAGCCCGGGTATCTCGGGAAACATAATCTTGGTTATGAGACATTGGTTGAGAAAAATAACAAGTTGATTCTCGTTTCGCTTACCGGTTTCGGCCAAGACGGTCCTTACGCAAACTACAAAGCCCCGGACATCGTGGGCAACGCCATGGGAGCATTACTCTATATCAGTGGTGATCCAACGATGACGCCTTGTAATCCACCCGAAACGCAGTCCTACTATTATGCAAGCTTATTTGCGGCATACGGGGCGATGCTTTCTCTGTGGCAGCGGGAAACTCGCGGCATCGGAGCCTGGATCGACGCATCGGTCCAGGCGAGCATGGCGCTGCATGAGCACGTGGCCTTCAACTATTCCGCTGAAGGACGTGTGATGAAGCGTGCCGGAAGCCAGCACCAGCACAACGCGCCGGCCAATCTCTTTCAATGTAAGAACGGCTGGATCGCGCTATTCGTGACGCAGAATCATTGGCCGATCTTACTTAAAGTCTGGGATGGTCATGACCCGGCCCTCGACGATCCTAAATGGATAAACAGCAATCTGCGCCGAGCTAACGCCGATTATATCAACGCGCAGGTTACGTCGTTCACGTCGCGTTTTATGAAGGAAGATCTCGCGGAGTTGATGCAGAAGAATGGGATACCAGGCTTGCCGGTCAACTCGCCATCGGATTTTATGAGAGACCCGCATATTCAAGCGCGGGGCTTCTTCAGCGCTGTAACCCATCCGGTGCTCGGATCGTTTTTACAGCCCGGCAATTGCTTCATGGTCGATGGGAAGCGGACCGGGCCCTCGCCGGCGCCCCTCGTGGGACAGCACAATCGGGAAATTTTTCACAGCGAGTTGGGACTGGAGAAAAGTGAAATGGAGTCGCTGGTGGCGAATGGAATCATATGAGTCGAAGATCAGAGAACGGGGATCGGCAGTCCGAGGGGGGCGCAATAATAGGGTCGTGTACGTATCTTACGGAGAATGAAATTGTCTAATACCCACGAAATTCTTAAAGGTGTTCGTATCCTGTCGTTCACGACGGGTTACGCCGGGCCGTATGCAGGAAGACTGCTCGCGAGCTATGGCGCAGAAGTCATTAAGATCGAATCAAGAAAAGGCGGTCTGGATACCTTTCGTCACTATGGACAGCACAAGGACATCGATGCCGCGCCGCGGTTTGTCGAGTGCAATCTCGGTGTCCGTTCCATGGCGATCAATCTCAAGCACCCAATCGGCACGAGATTAATCAAAGAGCTGGCCGGAAAATCCGATGCAGTTCTGCAAAACTTTCGCCCTAGGGTGCTAGATAAGTTGGGATTAGGCGATGATGAGTTGAGAAGAGCCAACCCCAAACTCGTCATTGTAAAGCTCCCGGGGTTTGGCACCGAGGGACCCAAAAGCAGTTACGGGACCTGGGGATTTAACCTGACCGCTTTCTCCGGCATAACCTACCTATGGAATCACCCCGAGCAGGATCGTCCCATAGGCAGTCAGGGCGTGTATCCAGATCATCTGGGTTTTGTCATGGGGCCGACCTTGGTCGTTGCAGCGCTCCTCAATAGCCGGCGCACAGGAAGAGGTGTGACCGTTGATTTGGCACAAATCGAAGGCACCGCTGCGGTGCTAGGGGCAACTTATCTTGAAACTTCGGTCAACGGTGACGATCCTCAACCCAAAGGCAACCACTACGGATGCGCTGCGCCGCACGGCTGTTATCGATGCCAAGGAGAGGACCGTTGGTGTGTGATTTCTGTCCGCACCGAAGACGAGTGGCAAAACTTCTGCAACGTAATGGGCTGTACAACTTTGCTTAATGACGAGCGTTTCATAAATCTCCAGTTACGCTTGAAATATCGCGCTCAACTTGACGCCATCGTGCAGGATTGGACGCAAGGAAGAACGGCGGAGGAGATCATGACCCAGTGCCAACGTGCCGGTGTTCCGGCGAGTGTTGTCCAGACGGGGGCGGATCTTCTTAGGGACGTCCAGTTGCGGCATAGAAACTATTTCGCGTCGTTTGAGGACTCGCTGATAGGACCGTTTGAAATTCCGCGTAGCGGTTTCTTGTTCAAAGGAATGACGGAAGGGCCGCTAAACCTACCCAATCGGTTCGGCTCCGATAATAGCCAGATTCTGGGAGAAATTCTTGGCTACGATAAAGCGACCATCGCCCAGTGGCAAGATGAGGAAGTCTTAACTTAGAATTAGATGTACCTCGTTCATCAGACTCACCCATGAGGGGAAAGATTTCTCTCGCTGCGCTCTTTCTGATTGTTTTTTTTCATGCCCTTCCTTGCTGGTCACAAGACAAAGTAAAGCTCCGGGTTAGTTCTGCTACCAAAACTCTTGGTTACGGCCCGCTTTGGGTCGCGTCCAAGATGGGTTTTTTCGAGCGCCAGAATCTTGACGTCGACTTGGTGGTCATACGGGCATCGGATGTAGGGATTCAGGCGCTGGCGGGCGGCTCGCTCGAAATTGCTGGGAGCGCGGCCGACGCGCCAATAGCTGCTGTGGAGAAGGGGCTCGATTTAGTAATGATAGGAGGCATTATCAACGGGCTGACTCAGTCCATTGTGGCCGCCAAGAAATTCAAAACCTACGCTGACCTGCGAGGCGCAACCTTCGGTGCCATTAGTCTAACTTCGGGAGTGACCTTCGCCTTGCGGCAGGTGATGAAGGTAAAAGGACTAGAATACCCAAAAGACTATAAGCTCCTCGTCATTGGCGGTTCGCCGCAGACTTTCGCGGCATTGACTGCGGGCCAGATTGATGCGGCCGCATTGTCTCTACCACTTAACTACGCTGCCGAGGAGTTGGGCTACAACGAAATCGGACGGTTTGTTGACGTGATCCCCAATTATCAACTGGCCGCTCTCTCCCTCAAACGGCCGTGGGGTGAAAAAAATCGTCCGGTGGTTGTCAGGTTCATGAAAGCGATGGCGCAAACCATGCGTTGGATGTATCAAAACAAGGAAGCCGCGGTGGATTTTTTGTCTAAGGAGATGAAGCTTAAACGCGAACATGCGCGACGAGGATGGGAATTTTATACCGCCACCCGCATGTGGCACCCGGACGGCGATCTCAATATAGAAGGCCTTCAAGTAGTTGCGCAAATTTTCTGGGAACAGACCCAGGCGAAAGGCCCTGGGGCGCACGCCACGAAATATACTGATCAAAGTTACCTAAGAGAGGCGCTAAAAGAAGTGCAGGGCCGTTAAATCACGGTTAAAAGCTTGATTAATTTTCCCCACGACCTTATAAATTTGTCATCATGCAGTGCGGATTTTCACTGAGTGAATAACCCACCTGAAACTTTAGAAACGAAACGACTAAAACTCAGAAAACCGGTGCTGGAAGACGCTGAGGTTATCTTTCGCCAGTACGCTCAGGACGTCCAGGTGGCAAGATACGTTAGCTGGCGTGCTCACCGTAGTATCAACGAAACGCACGAATTTTTGCGCTCGTGCTTGCGCGCGTGGGAAGAAGGAAAATCTTTCCACTGGGCAATTGTGCGGAAAGAGAATAATCAGCTCGTCGGAATGATCAGCGCTCGAGTGGACAACCACAAGTGGGAGCTGGGCTATGTGCTGGACCACTCCCGGTGGGGCAAAGGATATATGACCGAGGTTGTCAAAAGCCTGATCGAGTGGACGTTCAAGCAGCCGGAAATTTATCGCGTGTGGGCGGTTTGTGATGTTGACAATTTGGCGTCTGCGCGCGTGATGGAGAAAGCTGGGATGTCGCGAGAAGGGATTCTACGCCGCTGGTCGCTCCACCCAAATGTCAGTGGTGAGCCGCGGGATTCTTTCTGCTATTCCATTAGCAAATAGGAAAGCGCTGGCCTCAACTGACTTTGTGCAAGCGCTTGCACAAGGAAACAAAGGCAGAGAAGATTCTGCGCTGGCTTAGTTGTGTTCGCGAGAGTACCTCGGGATGCCACTGAACGCCGAGAACAAAAGAGTGGCGCGAGCTCTCGATTCCCTCGATGAGCCCATCATCCGCCGTTGCGTTGACGGCCAATCCCTTGCCGACGATCTTGACCGCTTGGTGGTGCGTCGTATTAACTTCCACGGCTTCTCGCCTGAGGATTTGGCGCAGCCGTGTGCCTGGGTGAATGCGCACGGGATGGCCACCCGTTTCTTTTTTGGCGCTTTGTTGATGCTCCCCAGCTTCGGGAAGCTGGATGGCGATATCCTGATACAGAGAGCCTCCGAGGGCGACGTTGATGGCCTGAGCGCCGCCGCATATGCCCAGCAGCGGACGGTCTTGCTTGAGCGCCAAGCTGGTTAAGTCCAGCTCAAATTCAGTTCTTTCCTGTTTGATTTCTCCCAATTCTTTGAGTGGTTCTTCTCCATAGTAACTTGGGTGGATGTCGAAATTGCCTCCGCTGATCAACAAGCCGTCGACTTGGCGCATATATTGCCGCAGCGTCCTTGCGGAGCTGGTCATCGGCAAAATGATCGGTGTGCCGCCGGCGTTTTCGATAGCCGAGCAGTAACGTTGGTGTAAGAAGAAGGTAGTTTCTTGTTGCCGCGTAGGGCCAAGACTTTGAGGAATGGCTAGATCGGCAGTTATGCCAATCAATGGACGGCTCATTTTGAGCGATCGTAGAGTTTCTGATAAATGCGGTGGTTACGCATCACCAGCTTAACATAACCGCGGGTCTCGGTGTAGGGAATGCGTTCAACAAATTCTTCGATATCGTCGGTGACGATCTCCTTCTCCCAGCGATCCACTGCGGCTTCGCCGGCATTGTAGGCGGCGATGGCTTTGAACCAATTGTTTGAATAACGCTCCAAGAGTTGCTTCAGGTATTGGGACCCGAGGGTAAGGTTAATGTCGGGATCAAATAGCTGGTCATTGGACGGAGGAGGCATCCCGATTTGCTTGGCAACCCGACCGGCCGTCGAGGGAAGTAGCTGCATAAGACCTAAAGCGAAGGCTGGGGATCGTGCCCGCGTATCGAACAAACTCTCCTGACGGATCACAGCTAGGAGAAGATAGGGATCCATCCCGCGTTCCTGAGCTTTTTGCTGGATAGCATCCCAATAGGCGAGGGGAAAACGATAAATGTTGCGGTCGATGTACGAAGCGGACAGTTGATTCGCAAGCGCGAGACTGCGGCCATAGGCTTGGTTTTTGAAATATTCACGCATCAGCAACGGTTGCAGTTGGGTTTGTTTCCCTGCGATACGAGCGATCTCATCCAGTTCTCCGTTGGCCAAATGCGGGAGTGAAAGCTTCGACAGTTCCCGTGCGCGGGTCAGATGAAAAGCCATGCGTGGACTTAGGCGGGAGCCGGGATCCGGTGCAATGGAACCTTGGTTGGCTTTAGGCTCTCCGACAACCTCACCCATTCTCGCAAGGGCCCGGGCAGCCAAAGCTTGATAGTAAGATTCCTCACCGGCGGTGAAAACTTGACGGTACAGTTGCTTGGCCAGCTCGCCGTCGCCGCTCTTTTCGGCGGCGCGGCTTTGCCAATACAAAGCCGCAGTTCGTCGCCCGCTGTCTTTTGTTTGATCAGTAAGCGCTTTAAACCCTGCGTAAGCCTCTGGCAACTGGCCCGAGCGATAGTAGAGCCAAGCCAGCCTCCATAGGGCATCATCGCGCAGCTCACCGGTGGATGATATCGCGGTCTTGCTATAAACGGCGATGGCTTCCTCTTTTTTCCCTTGCCACTCATAGATGTCCGCCGCCGCATATTGAGCTTTATCCGTGAAAGCATTGCTCGGATAGCGGTCTATGACCTGCCTAAAATATTCCAGGGCTTGAAGGTTTTCATGGCGATTCCAAAAAATCTGGCCCACCTGATAAAGCGCCTTAGCGGCTTCAGGCGTGTCGCCATAGTCACGGGCGATTTGCTGGAAAACAGGAATGGCCTCGTTGCGCTTGCGCGCGGCCAAATAAAGATCAGACAATTTCCCCAGGAAGCGAAGTCGCGCGTCCGGTTCCGTGGTGTTATTTAAAAGCTTCTTATATAGAACTTCTGCGCCGTCATAATCTCGTTCACGAAAGAGTTGATCCGCTTCATCGGAAATCATTTGAACCGTATTGAGGCCAAACAGCTCAGGATATTGATCCCTCAGGCGGGATTGTTCTTTTCGGGCCATCGGGGTCCAACGCGAGGCGGGATAGAGATTGCGCAACTCTTGATACAGAGAATAGGCCTGCGAGGGATCCCCTTGGGCTGCCTGAGCTAGCAAGAAGAGAGCTTCCTGTGTAATCTCGCTCCTGACGGCCTTTTCGCTGCGCAAGGCGCGCAAGGTCGCAGTCGCTTGAACGTATTTCTTTTCCGCGACATCGATCTTCGCACGTTGCAGCTCAGCGGGGTGGACCCAGATGCTCTCAGGATATCGTTGTTTTAACTGTGTTAGGAATTGGCGTGAGCTTTCCCAGTCCTTTTCTTGAAATGCAATAACGGCCAGATAAAACAGACTGTAATCGGTCAGCAGAAACTTGGGACCTAAGGTCATTTGAAAAAGCTCTTTTGCCTGAGAAAACTTGCCGCTGGAGTATAGAGAGTAAGCTTTTGCAAAGGTGTCGCGCTGATCCATAGCTTGAGCGAAAAGATGACTCGGAGAACCCACGAGGGTAAGGATTAGAAACAGGAGGGAAGCTGTGGTTCTCATCCTAGCCGTTAAGTGTAACTAAGCGGAGGACTGGATTCAATCATGGAACACATGTGCGTGGTCCTTTTCGAGGTCAACACGATAGAAATCTCATAGGCAAGAGTGTTGTTTTTTGTACGGATGGAAGTTATGGTTTTTGCACACTAGCATCACCTGTGCGGTTACCCTGAATTCGACGGGAAGGAGGTTGGATGAAGATCGAAGGCAGTTATACGTTTGACGCGCCCCGAGATAAGGTCTGGCAGACCTTGCTTGATCCAAAGATCATGGCCCAATGCATGCCCGGATGTGAAAGTTTAAACGAAGTCGGGCCCGATCAATACGAAGCGATAATGAAAGTAGGCGTTGCTTCGATCAAGGGCAGTTATAAGGGTAAGGTTGCGATCAAAGACAAGCGCGCTCCGGAACACTATATTTTGAGCGGTCAAGGATCCGGCGGTCCGGGGTTTATGCAAGGGGACGTGTCCATTGACCTTGAGGAGAGCAATGGAAAGACGGTTCTCAAGTACAGCACGGATGCCAAGGTCGGGGGAATGATTGCCAGCATTGGCCAGCGGATGTTGAACGGCGTCGCCAAGATGATGGTGGATCAGTTTTTTAAGAAGATGGAAAGTTTTATCTAATGCGGTTGGCGTTTGCCCCCTTCCTTATCACCACGCGCTGGGTCCTCTAGTTATTAACGAGTTCATAAGTATGTGGACACTGATGGTCATTCTACAGAGGGCCGAGCCTCTCCGAGCGCGGTCAATAGGTCTGAGTTTCATAGTCCGCCACCCCGTCCTCCCCAAAGGTGGCAACTCCGATAGCTTGGGCCTGAACAGACCTTCATGCTCAGATGCCCGCACTCTCCATGACTCGACCCTCTGTCGTTCATGACTACTTACTTATGAACTCCTTAGTAGTTTGGAAGAATGGTTTTCCTCTCGTAAGCGTTATTATCCCAACCTATAATCGCTGGCCCATGGTTGGCGAGGCTGTGGAATCGGTACTGAAGCAAAGCTTTCGCGACTTCGAGCTCATCGTCATTGATGACGGTTCCACTGACGATACCACGAAAGAATTGCAGAAATACGGCTCGGACATCAGGCTGGTTTCGCAACTAAGGTCAGGTGCGGCAGCGGCGCGAAACTCTGGTGTCGCAATGGCGCAGGGCCCATACCTGACGTTTCTTGATTCCGACGATCTCTGGAGGCCGAAAAAACTAGAAATTCAGACAAGGTTCATGGTTCAGCACCCCGAAATCGAGATCTGCCAGACCGAAGAAGTCTGGGTACGGAAGGGAATTAAAGTCAATCCAAAGGCGAGACACCGCAAACCCTCCGGAGATATTTTTAGAGATAGTCTCGATCTGTGTCTCGTGAGCCCATCAGCGGTCATGCTGACCAAAGAGCTTTTCGAAAAAGTCGGAAGGTTCGATGAGAGTTTGCCAGTATGCGAAGATTACGATCTTTGGTTAAGAATTGCGGTTGATCACGAGGTCCCGCTGATCCCTTCAGCTCTGACTGTTAAACGCGGCGGGCACGCCGATCAGTTGTCTCATTCCATTTGGGGAATGGATCGGTATCGGGTCCGAGCGCTCCAAAAATTGCTGCGTTCGAACCTGAGCGGTGAAAGGCGGGCCTGGACCTTGGCTGCATTGAAGTGTAAGGTCTCTGTTCTTTCTCATGGCGCCAGGAAAAGGGGAAAGGAACCGGAGGCCCTGGGCTATGAGGCGATCCTTAGTGAGTTCATCCAGGAGACGGTAAATGTCAGAGGCGCAGATTCGCGATTATGTCAGGAGCAAGGGGCTACATGCTCAGACCTTGGAGCGGTGGTTGAGTTGGGACCGGGCCGATAGGGATGCTCTTTGCCAACTGGCGGTGAGACTTAAAATCGGCGAAAATCATTTGCGTGATCTAATGGATTGGCTTGAAGAGATTGCGCTTCGTGATCAATCCGAAATTCACACGCTATTGAGGGACAAGGTCATAACGGAGATCGAGTCCGATCCTCGCTTCGGGCGAGCCGACAAACTAAAACGAATAAAAGAACAAGTCAGACGGGTGCGTTTCCCCCGGCTTGCTCAAACCGAAGATTCAATTCGGGCGCGTATACAGGAGCTTAAGCTCCATCCTGAGATCAAAGTAACGGTGCCGTCGGGGCTGGAGGGAGGAAGTTTGCGCGTGGAGTTTTCGGCATCAAATCGCGAACAACTGAAAAACCAGGTCGCCAAACTGGCCGAAGCCGCCGACAAGGGTTCGTTACAGGAAATTTTTGCTCTATTAGCAGGACGGACGACCGAGGGCGTTCTTTAAGAAATTAGAAATTTACTTACCGTATGCAGCCATTCCAGCCTGAAGAAGTCATCGTTGAGCCTGGATCTGAGTCTAGCCCCATCTACCGTAATTTGAAGGCTGCGTTGCCGCAAGTTCCGTTTATTGTGATGGACGAAGTGGCGCTGGAACATAGCCATGTCGATTTTTCCGCTCGTGACTTTGGCTCGGCGAAGAAGAAGCTTTTGCTAACCCGGCACAAAGGGGAATTCCTAAAAAAGTGCCCTGGCAGTGACGGTCAAGTCTGCTGCAATTATTTTGTCATTAACTTTGCGAGCAACTGCTCGATGGATTGCAGCTACTGTTACCTGCAGGAATACCTGGCCGACAATGCGGCGCTCAAGGTTTTCAGCAACGTCGACGATCTTCTAAAGGAAGCTGAAGAACTGTTGAGCAAGCATCGCTGCTTTTTCTTTCGCATCGGCACGGGTGAAATTACCGATAGTCTCGCCCTGGATCCCTACATCGGGTTTGCCCGTGAAGTTGTTCCGTTTTTTGCCGAACAGCCGAATGTGCTGCTCGAGCTCAAGACCAAGAGCGACTGCGTCGATGGCCTGCTCCATTTAGACCCCAGGGAGAGGATTGTCGTGTCGTGGTCGATGAATCCCCAGGAGGTAATCGACTTAGATGAACACGGAACCGCTTCTCTCGATAAGAGGATCCAGGCTGCGCATCGCTGCCAGAAGGCGGGCTATCGGTTGGGTTTTCACTTCGATCCCATGATTGAATATCCGGGCTGGGAACGGGACTATGAGAGGATGCTTGACCAAATCTTTGCCACAGTAAATTGGCAGCGGATTTCCTGGTTGAGTATGGGCGTTTTGCGCGGTACGCCGGGGTTGAAGCGGACCATGCGGGATAGATTCCCTCGCAGTCAGCTTTTAACCGGAGAACAAGTACTGTGCCCCGATGGAAAGCTGCGCTATTTTCAGCCCCTGCGCGTCGAAATGTACCGCAAAATGCTAGGTTGGATCCGGCGGGGAGCGCCGACTGTGAAAGTTTATCTTTGCATGGAATCCAAAGAAGTGTGGGAACAAGTCTTTGGCTTTGCGCCGAGTTGCGCAAAGGAATTGGGTGGCGAGCTGGCCAATTTTGGATTTTAGATTTCGGATTTCGGTTGAGGCGGCCTCGCATTTGTATCCTTTTATTATCACTCCAAAATCCCTAGTCCGAAATGAATCAGGACGATCCCATCGGCATTTTTGACTCCGGTATCGGAGGCCTGACGGTCTTACAAAAGATCATCGAGGTTCTGCCGCGGGAAAACACCATCTATCTCGGCGATACGGCTAGAGCCCCGTATGGCACCAAATCGACGGAGACGGTTTTGCGCTATTCGTTTGAGAACACGGGCTTTCTCGTTGAGAAAGATGTCAAGCTCGTCGTCGTTGCATGCAACACCTCAACCGCCGTAGCATTAGACCAGTTGCGAGATAAAGTACAAGTCGCCATTATAGGGGTCATCGAACCGGGTGTTAAGCGAGCCCTGAGCGCCAGCAAAAAAAAGAAAATCGGGATCATCGGCACGGAGGCAACCATACAAAGCGGCGCTTATACCAAAGCCCTCAAGGCGGCCGATCCCAGCGTCGAGGTTTATAGCCGGGCGTGCCCCTTGTTTGTTCCATTGGCTGAGGAGGGCTGGACGGATAACCCGGTGGTGGAGATGACCGTCCAGGTATATTTAGAGAGTCTTAGGCAAAGCGGCATCGACACTTTGATTTTGGGATGTACCCATTATCCGTTGTTGAAGAAGGCGATTCGAAAGTTTATGGGGAGCTCAGTCAAACTGGTAGATTCCGCCGAAGAGGTCGCGAAAAACGTCGACGCCGTACTGAAAGGGCAGTCTCTGACTCGGAAGACCGGGAAAGGGACACATAGTTTCTTTGTTACGGATGCACCGGACCGCTTTGTCAAGGTCGGACGACGGTTTCTTGGAGAGAAAGTGGAATCCGCAGTGCGAATTGAACGGTAGTCCATGAGTTTCAATCATCGAGTTATGGATTTGACAAGCCATGTGAGGGCTTGCTTAAATGACAGGTGACCCGGCGGAACAGTAGGAGTCTGAATCTTAGATGCTAGATTTGATCAAAAAGATAGTCGGAACCAAAAACGACCGCGAGATCAAGCGGATTCGCCCCTATGTCGAGCGGATAAATGCTCTGGAACCTGACTATCAAAAACTGACCGATGCTGAGTTACGGGGCAAGACCGACGAATTCAAGAAACGACTCCAGGAAGCAACGGCAGAATTTCGCCAGTCGCTGGAGGAAGCCAGTGCGGAGACCCCCGCGGCGGATCCCGAACAGCGCGACGAGTTCAAGAGCCGTTTAGAAGAGTTAGACAAGCAGACACGTCAAGCCGAAGCGGAAGCGCTGGAAGAACTCCTGCCGGAAGCCTTTGCGGCGGTGCGCGAGTCATCGAGACGGAGCATTGGGCTGAGGCACTTCGATGTCCAAATGATCGGCGGCATGGTTCTTCACGAGGGTACGATCGCTGAGATGCGGACCGGTGAAGGAAAGACCCTGGTCGCCACCTTGCCGCTCTATCTCAATGCTCTCACTGGCCGGGGCACCCATCTCATTACGGTTAACGATTACCTGGCGCGCCGCGATGTGCAGTGGATGGGACCGATCTATTACAAGCTGGGCCTTTCCGTGGCATCCATCGTTCATGAAGCGAGTTATCTTTTTGATTCTACCTATTTGACCAAAGATTATCGCTATCTGAATTTGCGGCCGATCACCCGCCAGCAGGCCTATCAAGCTGATATCACCTACGGCACTAATAATGAATTCGGTTTCGATTATCTTCGCGATAACATGAAATTCTCTTTAGAGGAGTATGTGCAGCGAGAGTTGAATTTCGCGGTGGTCGACGAGGTGGACAATATATTGATCGATGAGGCCAGGACGCCGCTGATCATCTCCGGACCAGCAGAAGAATCCACCGACAAGTACTACGTCATCGACCGAATTATTCCCAAACTTGAACGGGGTGCCGTTATTCAGGGTGATCCGATGCAGGAAGACCGTGCCGCCATCGAAAAGCAGGGCGACTATACGGTGGATGAAAAAAGCCGCTCGGTGACCCTCACTGAAACCGGCGTTGCGAAGGTGGAACGTCTGCTTGGTGTTCATAATCTCTACGATCCGCGACAGATCGACACTTTGCACCACGTTCAGCAGGCGCTCAAGGCCCATGCCATCTTCAAACGTGATGTCGATTATGTTGTCAAAGATGGCGAAGTCATTATCGTCGATGAATTCACGGGACGATTAATGCCCGGAAGACGCTGGTCCGATGGGCTGCACCAGGCGGTGGAAGCCAAGGAGCGAGTCCATATCCGGGAAGAAAACCAAACTCTGGCCACCATCACGATTCAAAACTATTTCCGCATGTACAAGAAGCTTGCAGGAATGACTGGGACCGCGGACACAGAAGCTCCGGAGTTTAAGAAGATCTATAAGTTGGACGTCGTGGTCATCCCGACGCATCGGACCATGATCCGGACGGATAATCCGGATGTGGTCTATCGCACCGAGAATGAGAAGTTTGATGCCGTGGTGCAGGAGATCGAAGAGCGAAACAAGAAAGGTCAACCCATGTTGGTGGGGACCACTTCGGTTGCCAAGTCAGAGAAGTTATCCCGTTTGTTGAAGAAAAAAGGTATCAAACACAATGTTCTCAATGCGGTCAATCACGAAGCCGAAGCTACGATCATTGCTCAAGCCGGCAGGTTCGGAGGGGTAACCATTGCAACGAATATGGCGGGTCGCGGTACTGATATCCTGTTGGGAGGTAATCCGGACTTCTTGGCGCGCTCCGACATGGAGAACGAATGGATCAGCCGAGCAGCCAAGTTGCCGGTTCAGGGAGCGGCGCGTTATGAAGACGCACTAGCCCAGTTGCGGGAGAAGTACGAGGAAGAGGTCCAGAAGGCCGAAAAGCGATACCTCAAAGAAGGGGAGCTTTATCAGCAACAGCGGAGCGATGCCCTCAAGCGGTCGACGGAACTGCAAAGGGAGATTCGAGAGATATCTCCGTTCCGTGGGGTTCGGCAGCGATATGAAGATTTATCGTCAACCGAGCTCATCGAAGCGTTGCATGGAATGCGCCAGATTCCCGCCGGATATCTCAAAGCAAAAGAAGAGTTTGAAGCTTTCCTTACCGATTCCCCCCACGGAGGAGAAAAAGATATCGATGTGGACTTTGAGTCGGCGCGGCAGGATTTTGCTGAAACCATCGATCGCTGGCAGCAGAAGAACGGCGATCGAGGCGCGCTGGTCGAAGCGCTGGACGAAAAGCGGCGCGCCTACGAGCAACGGCTTCTCGATCTCGAGTTCGAAAAAACGTTGACGGTCTTGGCCCAAGGCGAAGATGCGGCGCTGATAAGAGACTACGAGAGCGAGCGTCAGGCTTTCGAAGATGCGGAAGCGCGTTGCGAGGAAATTCGCCGACCCTACGAAGAGGCCATCCAGGAGGCGCAGCGAAACTACGAAACCAAGCGGCAAGAATACCTGCGAATGGTCGAAGAGATTCGCGAACAGTTGGACAAAGCGCCGGATGAATATCGCCAGCGCTTCGAAGAGATCCTGGGAAAATACAAGGAGACTTGCGCCGAAGAAAACAAGCGAGTCATCGCTGCCGGTGGGCTTCACATTATTGGCACGGAACGCCACGAGAGCCGTCGCATCGACAATCAATTGCGCGGGCGGGCGGGGCGGCAAGGTGATCCGGGATCGTCACGATTCTATCTGTCTTTGGAAGATGATCTGATGCGCATTTTTGGCGCCGATCGCATTCAGGGAATTATGAGCCGCTTGGGAATGGAAGAAGGCGTGCCCATAGAGCACGGTCTCGTAACCCGGGCCATTGAAAACGCGCAGAAGAAGGTCGAGGCGCATAATTTTGATATTCGGAAACACCTCTTGGAATACGACGATGTCTTGAACAAACAGCGAGAAGTTATTTACAACCAGAGGCGCGAGGTTTTGAAAGGCGAGGCCTTGAAGGAGGACGTACTGGAAATGGCTCGCGAGCTCAACGGCGAGTTGGTGGCGCGTTTTGCCGAAAAGGACGTTCATCCATCTGAGTGGGATCTAAATTCATTGCGTGAGGGATTATACCACCAGTTCAATACACGCTTCGACCTGAAACCGGAAGAAGAAGAGAACTTAACGGCGGAAGATCTTATGGAGCTAGTTGATCAACGGGTCAATGAAGCTTACGAAGACAAGGAAAAACGCTTTGGAGCGCCGATGCTGCGCCAGCTCGAAAAGATCATCATGCTTCAGACCATCGACACGCTTTGGAAAGATCACCTTCTCAATATGGATCATTTGAAGGAAGGAATCGGGCTGCGCGGCTATGGCCAGAAAAACCCTCTCCAGGAATACCAGAAAGAGGGCTTTGAGATGTTCGAGGAGATGATTCATAGGGTGCAAGAGGACGTGGTACAAAAACTTTTCACGGTGGAGCTGGCGCGCGAGCGGGTCGCGCAAGAGTTAGACGTGCAGCAGCCGCGACCGCAAAGAATGGTGTTAAGTCGTGGCGGGGAGGCCGTCGAAGCGCCTCGTTCCGGGCCGATGAAGAGGGAAGGGGAAAAGGTTGGGCGGAACGATCCCTGCCCGTGCGGGAGCGGCAAGAAGTACAAGAGATGTCACGGCAAGTAGGGCGCTTTTTTAACCGCGATCCCCGTTCATAAGTTCCGTAATAAGATACGGATGTCAAGTGTGCTGCTCTCAAGTCCGAGCTTGTCTCACCAAGTATATTTTGCCTAACGCACCTGAGCTGCATGTCGGCTTCCGCGGCCTGCTAAGTCTAACGGAAAAACATCGTGTTCGTCGTCATTGCTAGCTGTTGATGATATGTTATTACCAGCACCGAGTTTGATAATGCGATCTTTATAGTCATGGAGATCCTTCGTGGCGTTTCGTGTGTCGATGACTAGCTTTGCCGATGCAACAATCTCTCGGAAGTCATATGTGCTGTGATCTGTGAGAATAATTAGGCAGTCCTGAGTCTCGAGGTTAGCAGAGGACAGCTCCGCCGACTTTAGCACTCTTCCGCCCATCTTCAGCGTCGAAACCAGTGGATCGTTGTAGGAAAGCTCTGCTCCTTTATCTATAAGCATTCGCATGATGTCGAGCGCCGGCGACTCACGGCAGTCACTGACGTTTTTCTTGTAGGCTACGCCGAGAATCAAGATCTTGGAGCCGCGGATGCTTTTCGATAGGCGATTTAGCCCTTCACTGACCAGCGTGGTAACCACGGATGGCATCATACCGTTGATTTCAGCTGCGAGACCGATAAAGCGGGCCTGAAAATTTAACGCCTTGAGCTTCCAAGCCAAATAGTGGGGATCGATCGGAATGCAGTGTCCCCCGAGCCCCGGTCCAGGATAGAACGGAATGAAACCAAAGGGCTTCGTTGCGGCTGCGTCGATTACTTCGTAAATATCCACGCCGAGAAGATCGCACATTAGCGCCATTTCGTTGACCATACCGATGTTGACGCTCCGGAAGGTGTTTTCGAGCAGTTTGACCATCTCCGCGCATTTTGTGCTGGAGACGGGGATAACATGTTCGATGAACTGCGAATAGAATATATGAGCAATGTCGGTGCATTTTTCTGTAATGCCACCGACGATCTTCGGAGTGTTATGCGTGTTGAATGAGGCATTTCCTGGATCAATCCGTTCCGGCGAAAAGGCGAGGAAGAAATCTTTTCCGACGCATAACCCGGAACGCTCGAGTTCCGGTAGGATTAGTTCATCGGTCGTTCCGGGATAAGTAGTACTTTCCAGGACGATGAGCTGACCGCGGTGCAAGGTTTTTCGGATTTCTTCGGTAGCCGCTAAAATAAAGGATATATCCGGATCCCGGCTCTTGCTCAGCGGTGTAGGTACGCAGATGCTAACGGTATCAACGCGTTGCAGTGAACTGAAGTCGGAAGTCGGAGTAAAACGCCCCGTTTGTAAGGCGTTAACGAGGGTTTTTTGCGGTACGTCTGAAATGTAAGACTTGCCCTCTTTCAGCGCGGCGATTTTGTTTCGGTCAAGATCGATCCCGACCACGTCAAAACCAGCGGCTGCAATCTCCATGGCCAAGGGTAAGCCAACATAACCTAGACCGATCACCGCGGCGATCCCCTTCCGGTTCTCTAGTTTTTGCTTCAAAGATTCCACGTCAACATGCCTCCGATAATACTATTTAGCTCGCGCCCGGTTGACTTTGTACTCCTGTACTTGGATGCTGTACTTCTCGATAAGCTCGTAGAGATTTACGCGACTTATTCCCAGCTCCCGCGCCGCCCGGCTCACAATTCCCTTGTTTTTAGACAAAGCCTTCTTGACGAAATCGAGTTCGATGGCCTTCTTGGCGAACTTCAGATTGACTTCGCTAGGAACGGGATCCATTCCGAAACCTAGATCACTTGTTTGAAGCACGGGACGCATGCTCAATACGACGGCGCGACTAATCAGGTTTTCCAATTCGCGGACATTACCAGGCCACGACTGTAACAACAACGCTCCTTCAGCCTCTGAAGACAGGCTCATGAGCGGTTTATGATGCTCCTGGCAATATTTTTTTAGAAAGTACTGGGCCAACGCGATGATGTCCTCCCTGCGCTTCCGTAAAGGCGGGATTTCCACAGGAACGACTTTCAGTCGATAGTAAAGGTCTTCCCGAAAAACATGGTTTTCCATATCTTTTTTTAGGTCACGATTGGTCGCCGCAATGATACGGACATCTAGTTCTAATGATTGATTTCCTCCGACGCGTTCGATTTTGCGGTCCTGCAAAAACCGTAAGAGCTTGACTTGAAGACTTGGAACTAGCTCGCCAATTTCATCAAGAAAGAGAGTTCCGGTATGGGCGAGTTCAAACTTTCCGCGCTTTTGCGCGTAAGCTCCGGTGAATGCACCTTTTTCGTAGCCAAAAAGCTCGCTTTCCATGAGGTTCTCAGGTATAGCGCCACAATTTACTGCGATAAACGGGTTACCTTTCCGCGGGCTTAGCTGATGAATCGCCTGGGCCACCATTTCTTTGCCCGTGCCGCTCTCGCCCGAGATGAGAACGGAAATGTCGGAAGGCGCAACCCTTTCGATGAATTTGAAAATGTCCTGCATGCTCTTGGAGTGCCCGATGATATCCTGGAAGCCTTCAGCGGAGGTGGAAGACCTGCTGTGGAGACGCCGATAAATTTGATGCGTATGCACAGCCCGCTGGATCATAACTTTGATTTCTTCGAGACGAATCGGCTTGCAATAATAGTCAAATGCTCCGAGCCGCACGGCTCGAAGGGCGTTAGCGTCGTCATCGTTCCCGGTGATGACGATTACACGGGTGGCGGGCTCTTCGGTCAGGAATCGTTCTACTAGCCGAAGACCTCCCAAGTCAGAAGGATTTTCTTTATTTAAAGAGAGGTCCACCGTAACAACGGGCGGATGCTCGCTCTCAAACATTGCGACAGCTTCGGCTTCAGTGGACGCAGTGAGTATCTCATAGTCGGCGTCTAGAGCCCAGCGCATCTGTTTGAGGAGACTCTCCTCGTCATCAACCAGCAAAATTCTTGATTTCACGGTTTTTCCTTTCTCTTGTTCGCCTCACAATGTAGGAAATTCAATCTCTACCTGAGTGCCAGCGTTGAGTTGGCTGTCGATATGAATGCGCCCTCCGTGCACCTCAACGATAGAACGGGTGTGACAGAGGCCGATGCCTGTTCCATTTTTTTTGGTCGTCTGGAATGGTCGAAACAGATTCTTGATTTGCTCCGGCGGTATACCGCATCCGGTATCCTTGATGCCCGTGGTGATCTTGCCGTTACCGGGATGCATGACGGTGATAGCAACAGTTCCTTGGCCTTTAGGCAGGCTTTGTATCGCGTTTAGAATTAGATTGGTGAAGACCCTTTTGAGCAGGTCGGGGTCGCCATCGATCATGGGCGGCTTTTCTTTGGGTGGAAAAGTCGTGGTAACTGTAAGCCCGCTCCTTTTGCTTATTTTAAGCTCGTCAAAGGTAGTGGAGAGGACGTCCAGAAGATTGACCGGACGTTTCTTGAGGGAAAATTGGCCGCGCTGAACGGAGAGTCCGGCAATGAGGTTTATCATTTTATCAGTAGTCTCACTGAAGGTAGCAAAGGCATCGGCAAGAAATCTGGGGTCGTTTCCCAATTCTTTAGAGTTTTCGAGGGTCATGCTCTGCAGCGTAGCGAGATTTTTTAAGTCATGAACGACGAAGGACGAGAAGCGATTAAAGGATTCCCATTCGCGGGCTAGTAGGAGATCATCGGAGAGGCGTTGATTCAGAAGCAGATGTCCGAGCTGGTTGCTAATGCTCGATAATAGTCGATCGTCTTCGGCCGAGGTATTCTTTTTGTCATAAGAGTCGCCGCCCACACCAAGCAACGCAAGAATGTCGTCACCTTTTTCCACAGGAACGATTCGTTGAACGCCCAGTTTTCTGAGCATCTCCACATCACCGGCCGACAACTTTTCGTCCTTATTGGAACCATCTCTACCGGGAACTACATAGATCTTGAACGGGCGTTCGTCACTGTACAAGTGTGGCATACGCAGCGAAGGATGGCTTTCGATTATGGCGGGGCTTCCTTCATGGCCATATTCGAGCGTGAAGATCTCGGAATTTGGCGTCCGCAGCCATATTGTGACCTGTCTCACAAGCATCGAATCGGCGATAAATTCGGCCACTTTGGCGAGCAGGTCATGGAGATTCAAAGATCCACTTAATTTCTCCGAAAATTTCATCCATAAGTCTCTGTAATCATATTTGTTTCGAAAAAAGTGCCTAGTGATAAAAATCTCACAAGTGCGCTTGAAATTCGGCGAGAGAAAAATGAGAAGGAAAAGGGCGGTCAAAGCAAATATCACAGCCGGAAAAAAAGTGGTGTAACCCTGTGGCCTCATGGATTGAAGAAGATCCAGCAAACTTCCTGAAATAGCCAAATAAAGAATAAATGCGGTGAGGGAAAGAGAACCGAAAATAGCCCGTCGTGAGACGAAAACCGTGACCTCCCAGAAAGGATATTTGAGCAAAGTATAGGTTAAAAGCAGTGACCCGAGAAAAATAACGCCAGCACCGGACAGAAGGATGGACTGGGAAATGTACGAAGATACAAGGGCTTGAATCGAGATATAGAAAAAGTAGACCAGAAATCCTAGAAACGCAATAAAAATGCATTTTAGTGCCTCCAACTGAGAGCGCGACGCATTTTTCAATGTGTTTTCATAGCATATTAATGTAAGACCGCATGCGAATAGGGGATTCAAAAAAACAATCCTGCGGCTCTTGTCCAGCAATATCAAGGGTTGGTCCAAAATGCCGGTCACCCATTCGACTAGGTGTCCCCTAAATATCTCTGTGATGACGACCGCGGTAATTACCACTTCCGCGCAGTAATAAAACATCCAGTTTTTACCGATGTTTTTTTGCGGTACGCGAGCAAGCACATGACTCGGCGGTACAAAACCTAAAGGGATAAGGCTTATACCGAGAACAATCAATATTGGCCCGACAAGCGAATTACCAGACAACAGGAACAAATGAGTTCCCAGTTGAAATACGAGGAGAGGTAGCAAAGACAGCGAAAGGAGCACCACGGTGGGGTGCTTGAATGCTTTAGAAAACAAGTAAAGAAACATCACCGCCAGAAAAAATACGTTCACGAGCGGCAGATGCTTTGCGAGTAAGAAAAAATCCATTCCTGCTAAGTAGGAGTAAAGGAATCCCTTGTTGGTTAAGCAAAGCCTATGCCATCGAAATGTCAAGGAAGATCAGCGTCTTGACGCATCTAGCGAAATTTAAAAACAGGGCAATCAGGCGGCGTTGCCTGACTTAAAGAAAATTGAGAAATCCCGCTAGAGCTTATGTCAGGGAGGTTGCCAGTTCTGTCATAACGCTTTTGGGATCTGCTCAAACTAATCACTTACTTGTTTCTTATATATCCTATCGACATGGTCGATAGGATAAAAGTGAGCCTTAACAGTCAGTAACCGTTGTAAGCATAGTGTACACCGCTGAGTTGCAAGACTACCTGTCGGAAGTTGTTAATTATCTAAGGAAAATTTTTCTTTGAGGGTTGCCAAAGGAAAATGTACATCTGTAAAGTTTTATGACATTTACTTGACTCCTAGGCTTTCCTCGTGCGAAGATACAGGCGTCGTCTAGATTCGCAACGTATCCCGCCAAATATTAGGAGTTGAGGCTGTGAGTAGTCTGACAACGAGAATAACTCCACACGGGGCACATCGATCAGAGCTTGGCGGAGGAACTGCGACCATGCTTACAGGCGAGACGGGTCGGCCTGAACAAGATAGAGAGCAGACCTCGGTTTTTCTAGAATTCGCTCGGTTTATGCCCTGCGTTTTGTATGAATCTCAGTCCCTAGTTGCATTGACGTATGTCTCAGAGAGTATCTTTGACCTACTCGGTTTTCGCCGCGACGCCGTCATTGGATGGCGTTCGTTTTGGCGTGAATGCGTACTTGACAGGGACTTTGCTCTTTTTGAAGAGAAATTTCGGGAGCTGGATGCTTGCGGCTCTACCTCTTTTATCCACAGGATGGTCAATTCCGCAGGGTTGCCAGTTTGGGTTTCTCATAGCTTAAGAAGAGAACTGGTTAACGGAACTCCCTTGATCCGTGGTTGCCTAGTTCCTATTGGGAGCGACAAGAGAGTCTATGCGTTGGACCAGAATATGGTATCGCGGTTTGTTCATAGATTAGGAAACCACTTTCAGTTGCTCACCCTGACCATCAATTCATTGAGAAAGGCTCTGCCTGAATTGCGGGAGGCGGAGCTTTTGCAGGATACTGTGGACAAGGCAATCGAACTCACCCGCACTTTCTCGGACTGCAATCAGTTGCCTTCCTGGATGTCTGAAATCCAATTGTTTGATGTACTCAAGGCCGCCACTGGGAGCAGGCGCGCTTTATTCTTAGCCAAAAGCGTTAGGTTCGAAGAGCAGGTTGATCATGTTTTGGAAGAGATGACTATAGTAGGCGACCCTTTTTTGCTGGAAGTTGCGTTCGGTCAGGTTATCGAGACTGCTTTGGATGCCACGGTATCAGGGGGGTTGGTAAAGCTAGATGGAAAGTTGGAAATATGTAACGGCGCGTCTTCGGTCGCCCGACTGCGGGTCAGCTATACTGGTCATCCCATGCTCGGTGACGAAGTTGGGGAGGCTACGTTGCCAACCGCTAGCTTTAGGGCAAACCATGATGGGTTGGGTTTAAGCGTAGCTTCCCGGTTCATAGAAATGCATGGTGGACTCTTGCGAATTAAGACGGAAGATCGAGGGACTGAAGTAGAAATTTCATTGCCATTAGATAAAACGAAGGAACTTTCCTGCGCCTAAGAATTGCTTCAGATTACAAATCAATCAATTAAAATGGACAACGTTTTAATCGTAGAGGATCACGATCGATTGAGAGAGCAGTTGGGTCGGTTTTATGAGGAGGAAGGCTACAAAGTCGTAACGGCGGCTTGTGGAGAGGAGGGCATTGAAAAGCTTGCTAGGGAGAAGTTTGCGATTGTCGTATCGGACGTGAAAATGCCTGGTATTGATGGTTTTCAGTTAGCACGCCACATTCGCGAAAAGTATCCGGATACGGACATTATTCTCATAACTGCTTTCGGCAATATCAAGCAAGCCGTCGAGGCCATGAAGCTCGGCGCCAGTGATTACATTACCAAGCCTTTTCAGCCTGAGGCAATCCGGCTGGTCAGCGAGAAGCTCATCGAGAAAAGACGCTTGATAGAAGAGGTGAGGGATCTTCGTCGAAGAGTTCAAGATGAACATAGATTTGAGAACATTTTAAGTAAGAGCCCGAAAATGCTCAAAGTATTTGATCTGATTCGGTCTTTGGCTGAAACAGATTCCGGCGTGATGATTACCGGAGAGACGGGTACCGGAAAGGAACTTGTTGCCCGTGCTATTCATAACTTGAGCCGGCGCAGGACTCGACAATTTGTTGCGATAAATTGCGGCGCCTTTCCTGATACTCTTTTGGAAAGCGAGTTGTTTGGTTATGAAAAAGGCGCGTTTACTGGAGCCGTGCAGAGTCGCGCCGGCAAAATTGAGCTTGCCGACGGAGGTACACTTTTCTTGGATGAGATTGAAGCGATGGCTCCGCCAATGCAGGTTAAGTTGTTACGAGTTCTTCAAGAGCGTGAAGTGGAACGTCTAGGGGGTAACCGTAAAGTAAAAGTGGATATGCGGGTCATCGCGGCCACCAATGTAGATCTTTCGCTTTGTTTGGCTCGTGGAACGCTTCGTGAAGATTTTTATTACCGCATCAACGTCATCCCGATTCAACTCCCACCTCTCCGTGAGCGGCTAGAAGATCTTCCGCTTTTGATTGAACATATTCTTGGCCGGCATCCGTTTGCTCAGGAAAGAAACATACGTCAGGTTTCTCCGAAGGTGCTGGACCAGATGCTGGACTATCATTGGCCAGGAAACATTAGAGAACTTGAGAATATCCTGGAGCGCGCTATAGTGAAGTGCGCCGGGTCAGTGCTCGACGAAGTCGATTTACCTTCGCCGCCGCAGCGAGTGGTTGATGTTCATTATGCGAACGGAAACGGCGGCGGCGAAATATCTTTGAAGCAGTGGCTGCTAAACAGCGAAAAGGATTATTTGCGCGGCTTACTCATAAAGTATAAGGGAGGAATTTCCTCGACAGCGAAAGAAGCCAAGGTAGACAATAAAACGCTTTACAGGAAGATGAGGAGGCATGGGCTGCACAAAGAATCATTCAAGGACATGGAATAATTGGATATTAATCGTCATCTCAATTGTTGGCCCCCTTTGTTCTGACCCTGCAGATGCTGCATTTGCAGTTAAGTCTGCCTTCACCCTAGGAGAGCTATACACCGACAATATTTTTTTTACTAAAGACAAGGACCATGACTTCGTTACTACCCTAACTCCCACATTGTCCATCCTGTATGCGCCTGCGGGCGAAATCGCTCCTACTTTAAACTTGAATATTAGTCCGAGTGGACTAATATTTGCGCGCCACTCTGAGCTAAACAACTTCGGTGATAACTTAAATGTCAATGGAGGATATACTTATCAGTATTCTCCGCGGCTCAGCTTCAACGTTTCCGACGTCCTCGGGCGTCAAGGCGGATACTCGCTGGGACCGTTAACCCAGGGTGTTTTTCAGTTGCCTAGCACCCCGACTTCTCCACCGCCAATTGGTGGGACTCTCCCTGGGCAGGGCAACCAGAATCTTTCAAATTTTACTTCGGGGCAGGCGAATTCTCAAATTTGGAATAACTTTGCTCTTCTAGGAACATATCTTTATCGGCCGGATATGAATTTTACAGGCGGTTACACAAACAATGTCGTTCATTACATCGACCAGGGAGGGACTGATCTATACCAAACCATCGGAGTTCGGGGTGTATATAACTGGCGGCGCGACCATAACCTCCACGCTGGCTATTGGATCAGCATATACACGACCCGTAATGACGGCACTAGTGTCGTAAATAATTTCGATTTCGGCGATGATTACTTTAGTAACATCCAGATTCAGTTGTCGCCTACTCTAACCCTAGCAGCCAGCACTGGGATATCTTTCAATACCGGTAATAGCGGACCAACCGTGGCAAACAACAGCAATGTAACGATCATCAAGATTTGGGAGACGGCAACGCTCTCTGCCGGGCTTCAACAGGGATTGACGCCAAGTTTTGCTGTTTCCAGTATTTCAAATACGACTTCACTCTATAGTTACTTCAACATGCGCTTGACGGAGAAACTCAATGCTATTGCTGGAGTAAATTTTGCCTTATACCGTACGGATGATGGGAATTTCCGAACTTTTCAGACCTCAAGTGGGCTGCAATACCAGTTCAATCCCTGGCTGTCTTCGAACTTATTCTATTCCTACCGATGGTCGGACACGAGTTCCAGGGCAGCAGCGGCGAGCTCCAACGTACTTCAAGCAGGAATAGTTCGGGCGAATTCAGTCTACGTCAGCCTAACCGCTGCCTTTGATCTGTGGCCGAATGCAGGTCTCGCACGGAGTATCAGTTCGAGTGCGTTAAGCCCAATCGTGCGGACGCCCTTTCCGGTTACGATCCCAGCTCCTTCTTCAACTCCAACTCCTGTCCCCTGACCGTATCTAGTTCAAGTCTTTGAACACATGGAACACCGCCCTTTGGACTAAGCAGGGCAAATGCGCCCGTTTGTTAGCGAAGTTAACAGAATAGGGCAAAATCCCAAATAAAATTCATTTTTTTGACGACTGAGATTCCATGTACGGGCGATCAAATAAAGTAAGCTAGTTATGAAGAGCTAAGGGCTCAGGTCGCGCAATTCCAAGACCTGGTATGAAGATTGCTCATACAAAAGAAATTTAATTCCAAAATTAGGGACGATTGCTCAGCAACCGATTAATTCTATCGGGTTACCTTTATCTTACGTAATTGGAGGAAAGGGTATTCTGAATATGCAAAGAGGATGGATCATTAACCTATCCCTGGCTCTGCTGCTGACAGGGAGTTGTGCGACGAAGGAACTCCGTGTCAGCGAATATCGAGTATCGCCTGATACTCCTAACCCAGCAAAGCCGCCGGAGGAATTTTACCTAATCGGTGCCGGTGATGTCATCGGTATAAACGTTTGGAAAGAGCCTTCTCTATCGGGATCGGCGAAGGTTCGGCCAGACGGCTATATAACGCTCCCCTTGATTAATGAGTTACAAGTGGCAGGTCTAACGACCTCGCAGCTTCGAAAGTTGCTTGAGGAGAAATATAAAGAGTTCACGACGGATCCGTTTGTTACGATTAGAATTGAGGGGATAGCATCTTCGGAAATTTTTTTTGTGAGCCATGCGCGTTCTGGAGCAGTTCCTTTAAGTGGCAATGAGACCATCTTGCAGCTTCTGTCGCGTATGGGTGGCTTGGGAATCTTCGATGATCGTAAAAACATTCGGGTGGTGCGCAGAGACGGAGATAAGATTACGGAATATATTGTCGATTACGACGCGATCATAAAAGGTGATCTTAAGCAGGATATTCTCCTGCGACCTGGGGATCGAATCATCGTGCCCTAGCCCAGGCGAAGCTGATCTCAGGAGAAAAGGAGAATGGATTGTGAATACCGAGCTTGATATTTCCCGCATTCTGAACAGCTTTTCACGCCAAAAAGGGATCATCATTGCCGTTTTTGTGGTGGTGTCGGCTTTGGCCGCCTACCTCTCGGCTATCTTGCCGGAAGTATATCGCTCAAGCACACTGATCCTTGTTAGTCCTCAGAAGGTACCAACTTCTTTTGTGTTCTCCACGGTAACCACTGACCTAACCGAACGCATGCAGTCGATCACGCAAGAAATTTTAAGCCGCACTCGATTGGAAAAAATCGTCGAAGAATTTGGCCTCTACGGAGACAGCAAAAAGATTTCCACCATGGAAGACCGTGTGGAAACCCTGAGACGCAAGATCAATATCGAATTCAGGCGCAATAATATCTTTCAGCTATCGTTCGAGTCGGAAAATCCCGAAAAGGCGAAACAAGTTGCAAGCCGCTTGGCCTCGGTATTCATCGAGCAGAACTTGCAGGTACGTGAGCAGCAAGCCATTGGTACGAAGTCGTTCATCAACGCTGAAGCGGAGCGGTTGCGAAAAGAACTGGAACAGCAGGAAGCGCAAGTGAATCAGTTCAAGGCCTCGAATCGTTTCGAATTGCCGGACGTATTGGATGCGAATCTCAGGACGCTGGAACAGTTGAGATCAGAGTTGCAGGCTAGCCTTGCACGACTTTCATCGTTGCAAGATAGACGGGGAGCATTGGAAAAGCAGCTTGTAGAGAGTGAGATCGCGGGTCCGGAAGTATCGGGAATCAAAGGGGGAGCTGGAACTACGACGGACGTGGTGTTGCAAAATCGCAAAAGAGAGCTCGCAGATCTTCTTCGCCACTACAGTCATAAGCATCCCGATGTGATGCGGCTGAAAGCTGAAATCGCTGCGGCAGAGGAGGACTTTCGAAAAGAGAAAACCCAGTCAGGCGGTGGCCGCGATATCACGGCGCCTGCTGTCGCTAGTCCGTTGAGTCAAGTCTTACAAAAGCAAATTGGTGGTTTGGACGCAGAGATCAAATCGATCCAAGCCCAGGCCGAAGGACTGCGACGTCAGGTGTCCTTGTATCAAACAAGAATCGACAATACCTCTGTACGTGGCATTGAGTTATCTAAAATCAGTCGCACTTACGAAATTACTTTGAAGAAATATCAGGATTTGTTGGCCAAAGGGTTGGAGTCCGAACTGTCGGAGAATATGGAGAAAAAACAAAAGGGGGAGCAATTTCAAATTCTTGATCCTGCCAACTTCCCTCTGAAGCCGGTGCGTCCAAATCGGCAAATGATTATCCTTTTCGGCCTTCTTGCCGGATTGGGAGGCGGGTTCGGATTAGCGTTTGTATGGGATAACCTTAATACTTCGTTCAGGAGAAGTGACGACCTAAGCGCATATGTAAATCTACCATTACTTGCTACAATTCCCGCCCTTGTGACGCGTAGCAGTGTACTTGAACAACGCCGGGCTCACGGCTTGCTTGTAGTTGGCTCCTTCGGTGTTTTAGTGATTGGGCTTCTTTGCGTGCGCGTTTTCGGACCGATGTATTTCTAGATCTTATGGAAGCCCTATATCAGCAATATTTCGGCTTCGCGGAAGCACCATTCAACATAAGTCCGGATCCAAGCTTCCTATATTTAAGTGCAAGCCATCGGGAAGGATTGGCACAACTGTCGTATGGCATAAAGGGACGGAAGGGTTTTATCGTACTGACCGGGGAAGTGGGGACGGGAAAAACGACCCTTATTCGGACGCTGTTAAACGAATTGGGTAATACCACTCATACGGCACTTATTTTCAACACGGTCGTCAGTCCCAAAGATCTCATGCGCTACGTATGTGAAGAATTTGGCCTAGTTGAGATTAAGCAAGTTTCACAAGACATTCATGACTACATCGTTTTGTTAAACGAATTTCTTTTGGCGACATACCAACGGGGAGAAAATTGTGCTCTGATTATTGATGAGGCTCAAAACCTTTCCGCGGATGTTTTGGAAAGCGTGAGGCTACTCTCGAATTTTGAGACTTCCAAAGACAAGTTGTTGCAAATATTATTGGTAGGGCAACCTGAACTAGCCGAGAGACTTAATTCCTCTGAGTTGCGCCAACTTAAGCAGCGAGTCACACTCCGTTATCGTTTACGTAATCTGAGTCTCACCGAGAGTTCAGAATATATCAAGAATAGGCTCCGAATCGCTCGCGGTAATACGGCGCTATTTACCCACAAGGCGGTGGAGACGATCTACTTATACTCTCGTGGCATTCCTCGCATCATCAATGTCCTTTGTGACAACGGTCTACTGACTGCGTATGCGTTAGGAAGAGGAGAGGTCGACGCTTCTATTATTCGTGAAGTCGCTGAGGACCTAAACCTACGCAGCGGCGCCCAACCGGTCGTTATTTTATCGAAGGATCAAAATTCCTTTAATTCCGGGAAAGATCATCCTTCGTTAGGTACAAACGGCAAGGATGGCTATGGTTCGTCACGAATGCCCTACGTCGGCAAAACTTTTTTGGGCCGTGTACGATCAGCCTTCGGAAATTCGTTGGGTCGCAGGCAAAAACCTGAACTATAACCAATGTCAAGCGCTATTGTAGAGGGCAGTGAAGTACAAACGGCCATGAACATTCGACAGAACAAACAGCGACGAGCCAGGATCCGACTTTCCCATGGAATAATCAAGGAGCATAGAAGATGAGCAGAGTGTTTGAAGCGCTAACAAAAGCGAGCGAGGAAAGGAGACATCAACCAACCGGAGTTGATGAACCTGTCCTCCATATCCCGGCGAACAAGGCTGCCGAAGATTTGGGAGTATCGCCTTCGCACCTGCGCGTCGGCAACAATGGTCGGTCTATCGAAATGCCATATTTAGCGCGGACCCCACCCGTGGAGTCGAAGTCCTGGCGAGAGAAATTTGAGGAATGGTTTTTTGGATGGAATTTGGGGCGATATAACAATTTTCCGATTGTAGCCTTAGAAAAGGATTCTCCCGCCGCTGAGCAGTACAAGATCCTGCGCGAACAGATCAAGCGATTGCGAACGGAATCGGGCATTCGGACATTCTCAGTAACTAGTCCCGTCAAGCGAGACGGAAAGACTACCATAGCAGTTAATTTATCAGCAGTCTTAGCGCTCGATTATGAAGAAAAAGTCCTCCTTATTGATGGTGACTTGCGCGCACCGGGAGTCCATCGGTACTTCAATGTCGATTCATCACCTGGCCTAGCTGATTATCTCAGTTCGAGTTCGTCCAAAGGCATTAAAAGTTACGTGCAGGAGACCTTTTTGTCGAGTCTTCGGATCCTTCCGGCGGGCAAGCCCTCTGATCTTGCTTCGGAGTTGTTAGCCAAAGAAAAAATGAAGCATGTCATGGAAGAGATTCGAGCCGAGTTTCCGGGGCACCAAATTATCATTGACAGTCCACCGGTCCTCTCCACGCCTGATCCTATGGTTCTAGCTCGTCAAGTCGACGGAGTGCTGATGATCGTGCGCGCAGGAAAGACACCGCGCGATTTTCTTATGAAGGCTCTCCAGTCGATGAACTCCAGCAAAGTGATGGGAATTGTCCTCAATGGTGCTGATTTGGGTATCGCATCGAAATACTATTACTATTCAAGTGCTGGCGCCAATTAGCAAATGCGGATTTTTAATCGATATTATTCGAGCTACGATTTGATCCTGATGTTGGGAGATGCTGTTCTCACGTTCCTTGTGATAGTTGGGTTGCAAGCGACATGGACTTTTGCAGGAGTGCCTCCAAGTAATTCATGGGTTTTTTCTTGCGTTCAAGGACTCGTCATGTCACTTGTTGTCGCCATCGCGTTCTACTATGCAGATCTATACGCCATCGACCAGACTCTTTCGGTCAGGGAGTTGTTGCTGCGTTTTATGAGTGGATTCGGTACCGCGTGTGTCGCCATCGGCGTGCTGAGCTATCCCATCCCACAACTCGGTTTCAAAAAGATCTACGCCAGTGAAATGTTGTTGATGGGTCTAGTTCTATCGGTTTGGCGTGTGGGATTTATGCGTGTCATTGAGCAAGCAAAAATTCACGCCAAAGTGCTCATCATCGGCGCTCGTTCAATCGGCAAATTGGTGGCTGAACAGCTGTGCCAGCAAAAAACATTGGGGATGGAAGTGATTGGTTTTGTTGGTGGTTCGGGAGATCAGGTGACGTTGTCCTACGGAAATCCTACGCGTGTATCTCTGCCGGTCTATTCGCCGCAGTCTATATGCTCGTTAGTAGAAAGGGAGGGTGTCGACCGCATATTGCTTGCCGGCGGAGAAGCATGGGGTAATTATGCGGCGGAAGAATTGGTGAAACTTAGAATGAAGGGAGTGCCGGTAGAGGACTGTCACACTTTTTATGAACGCCTCGTAAGCAAAATCGCCATAGCCGACTTGTCTCCTGAATGGATCGTTTTGGCGAAGGGATTTCGTCGAGACCGGGTGATCTTATTTACAAAAAGAGTCACTGACATGATGGTGTCAATCTTGGGGCTCATTCTGAGTTCACCTGTCGCATTGATTACAGCGATTCTTATCAAATTGGAAAGCCCGGGGCCGCTACTCTATCGCCAGCAACGAGTCGGACAGGATGGCGTTTATTTTACACTTTATAAGTTTCGATCCATGTTCGAGGATGCGGAGTCAGATAGGGGACCCGTATGGGCCTCGGAAAACGATCCACGCGTGACTCGGGTGGGGCGCGTTATTCGAAAGCTTCGAATCGATGAAATTCCCCAGATGGTCAATGTTCTCAAAGGAGAGATGAGTTTCGTAGGGCCTCGACCGGAAAGACCGTTTTTCGTTGAGAAGCTAAAGGCGAAAATTCCTTACTACTACCTTAGGCTTTCCGTTAAACCCGGTATCACAGGATGGGCTCAAATCTCTTATCCATATGGCGACACCGAAGAAGGGGCCGTGGAAAAATTGCAGTACGATTTATATTACATCAAGAACATGTCCGTTTTCTTCGACGTACAGATCATTTTCGAGAGTCTGAAGGTAATCTTACTGGGCAAAGGGGCGCGTTAATCCCTAGGCCGGAGTGGGTCGTGATTAATGCTCTGACAGTGGATGTTGAGGACTATTTTCACGTTCACGCCTTTTCCGGGGTTATCGATCCGAAGGATTGGGATTGTTACCCGAGCCGGGTCGAAGGAAATACCTACCGCCTGCTGGACCTATTTGCTCAACGGGGAGCCAAGGCTACGTTTTTTGTTTTAGGTTGGGTGGCGAAAAAATTTCCGGGTCTGGTTTGTCAGATCTCCAAAGAAGGGCACCAGGTTGGATGTCATGGTTATGCTCATCAAGTCATATACTCGGCAGGGCCGGATCATTTCCGCACAGATCTTAGATTGGCAAAGCAATTCGTCGAAGATGCATTGGGCGCCCAAGTGAAGAGCTATCGTGCTCCGAGCTATTCGATTACCAGCAACACGTTATGGGCTTTAGACATTCTGGCCGAAGAGGGGTTCGATTATGATTCCAGCATCTTCCCGGTTATTCACGATCATTATGGCATATCCAATGCCCCGAGATTTCCATATCTGCGTTTTGTCAATGGTGGCCAGTTCATTAAGGAGTTTCCGCCTTCGACGATTCGATTTCTCGGAGTAAATTGCCCTGTAGCAGGCGGAGGTTATTTTCGTTTGTTTCCTTACGGGATGACGGCGTGGGCACTACGCCAGATCAATCAAATCGAGAGACAGCCCGCTATGGCTTATCTTCATCCGTGGGAAATAGATCCAGATCAACCTCGGATTCCAGCTCCCTGGAAATCACGGTTTAGGCACTATCAAAATCTCGAGTCCACGGAAGCGAAGTGTCGCAGATTGCTTAAGGATTTTTCCTGGGGCCCGATGGAACAAGTGTTTTCGTTGACATCGGCGGCCGAGCAGTGAGCGAGGGAGGCTTATAATGGCGTTGAAAATTCTATCCGTTGTCGGAGCACGGCCTAACTTCATGAAAGTGGCTGCTATTCATGACGCGATCAAAGAGTTTAACCAACTGTCCTCACGGCAAGAGATCCAGCACGTTCTCGTTCATACGGGACAGCATTATGACGCCAACATGTCGGACTTCTTTTTCAATGACTTGGAGCTTCCCAAGCCAGACCTATTCCTCGGAGTGGGGTCCGCGTCTCACTCAGAGCAAACCGCCAAGATCATGGAGCGTTTCGAAGGCGTGCTGCTAAACGAAAAACCAAGGATTGTGATTGTCGTTGGAGATGTGAATTCCACTCTTGCCTGCGCGCTGGTAACAAAAAAAACATGGTGTTCGACAGGCGGCGGGGGCGAGAGTTATATCCCGAGTCTGGCACATGTGGAGGCCGGCTTGAGGAGTTTTGACCGGACTATGCCTGAGGAGATTAACAGAATCGTCACCGATTCTGTTTCTGACTATCTTTTTACGACGGAGGAAAGCGCCAATCGAAATCTTGTCCGTGAGGGAGTGCCGCAGAAGCATATTCATTTTGTAGGGAACGTCATGATCGATACGCTATTGCGACACCGCTCGAAAGCTAAGGAGTCCACGATCTTGAGTGATTTACAGTTATCAAACGGGGCAGGCGCTAAGCCTTTCGCTATCCTTACACTTCACCGTCCCTCCAACGTTGATGACAAGGAGACTTTCTCACGGATGCTGGAAGCCTTCCTAGAGATTTCTAGCCGCATGCCAATCATTTTCCCTGCTCATCCAAGAACACTCAAGCGGATCCAAGAGGCGGATCTGGCTGATTATTTTGTTGATCACTTTATGGAGGGTCCTGAACCTTGGGACTCTCGAGTCAGAATACGCTTGATACCTCCATTGGGATATTTGGATTTTTTGTCTTTGATGTCCGAGGCGAAGGTGGTCCTTACGGACTCGGGTGGAATACAGGAGGAAACCACGATCCTTGGTGTGCCGTGCATTACCTTAAGGCAAAGCACCGAGAGACCTGTAACCCTCGAGGACGGTACTAATGTTCTCGTGGGCTCTGATCCCCAGCGGATCGTGAACGAGTTCGCCAAGGTGTCAGCTGGCAAAATGAAGCGCCATTCTTCGCCTCAGTATTGGGATGGCAATGCCGCAAAGCGAATCCTCAAGGTTTTGTTTGATGACTTCTGTCCGGAGCGATCGATGAGGATGTTCCCCTTGAATTTAGAGCTGAAGTCTAACGAACTAAGGCAAAGCTGAGAAAACCAAAAGGCGCTATGGAGTGCCTTGTTAGGCAAGATTTTGACCCGAATTGGGATGAGTTTGTTTACGCTCATTCAGAAGGGACCTTCTTTCACCTATGGGGTTGGCGTGACGTCCTTACAGGTAGCTTTGGTTATGAACCGTACTATCTATGCGCTGAGGAGAGGGGCAAGATCCATGGCATCCTTCCGTTGTTTTTGGTTCGCAGTCTTCTTTTTGGGAGAAGCGTTATCACGATTCCGCTAGGTGTCTATGGCGGTCCCGTAGCAACGACCGATAGAGCGGAGGCGGCCCTGCTTCAGATGGCCCACGACATTACGCAGAAGCATCGCGCACGATATCTGGAAATCCGCGGCAATCCCTATCGAATTCGGGAATCATGGACTTCAGAAAATCACAATTCTCATCGTTACAAGGAAAAGAATCTCTATGTGACTTTCATTGCCGAGATCGACCCCGATCCGGATGTGAATATGTCGCGCATTCCGAGAAAGCAAAGGCGGATGATTCGCCAAGGGCAAAAGAATGGGTTGAGGGCGGTTATCGACAACAGCCGTCTGCGTGAGTGGTACGACGTCTATGCCGAAAGTGTGAGAAATCTCGGCACACCGGTCTACGGCTTCGCATACTTCCAGTGTTTAGTAGAAAAGTTTGGGCAACAATGCAATGTGCTTTTGGTGGAATTTAAGAACAAAGTCGTCGCTGCGGTGCTGACGTTTCTTTATAAAGATCAAATCTTACCTTACTACGGAGGAGCGTTGAGAGATTGTTTTCATCTTGCTCCCAATGATTTCATGTATTGGGAACTCATGTCTTATGGAGCGGCGAATGGTTATCGGATTTTTGATTTTGGGAGAAGTAAGAAAGGGACGGGTTCTTATGATTTTAAAAAGCATTGGGGTTTTGAACCGCGGCCGCTTCCGTACTGGTACCAATCTATGAATGGGCACCCCGTTCCCGATACGAGTCCACTGAATCCGAAACTCCAATGGGCAATTCGAATTTGGCGCAATTTACCATTAGCCCTAACGAAAGGTCTCGGCCCGCATATTTCACGACATATCCCCTGAAAGATGAAAATCCTGTTTCTTACTCATAGGACACCTTTCCCGCCCAACAAAGGGGAGAAAATTCGCGCTTACCATATCTTGACACAATTGGCGAAAAGTCATTCGGTATCAATGGCTTACTGGGTAGACAGTCCCGATGATATCGATCATGTCAGGATGCTAAGAAAATTTTGCCAGGGTGCTGTCATCCCCACTTATTTGAATTCTTCCAGCGCGATGCTTCGAGGATTGAGGAGTCTCTGTCGCGGAAGGAGTTTTTCGGAAGGGTACTTTCATTCGCCAAAGTTTCAATCGTCGGTTGACCGGTTACTGAGAAATGAACACTACGATCTGGTGTACGCTTTCTCTTCGGTGATGGCCCAATCTATCATGGGCATCCATGACATCCCGACTATCGTTGATTTCGTCGACGTGGATTCCGACAAGTGGGGCCAATTGGCTCGCTTCAAGAGTTTCCCCTTTTCCAGCTTTTACCGCGTGGAGCAAGTTCGGTTAAGTCGCTATGAAGGGACGTTATCGAGCTGGGCGCGCTGGAATCTGTTCGTTTCGCAGGCCGAAGCGGATCTTTTCAAGAGGTTAGGGGGCAGTGGTTCAGTCGCCGTGCTCCCCAACGGTGTCGATTCAGATCTTTTGCGACTGCCGCAACGAAAGGCTCGTTCATCCGTCATGAACGGCGGGTGCTCGACTGAGATTCATCGGGTGGTGAGACTGTTGTTTGTGGGGACTATGAACTATTATCCGAACACGGACGCGGTATTGTATTTTGTCAGGCAGATTCTGCCGCTGATACAAAAACGATACCCTCAGGCCAAGTTTGAGATTGTGGGACGCTTCCCCCCGCGCGCCGTTCGTAAACTGGACGGTGTTGGTGGTGTTCGAGTGTTAGGAGAAGTGGCGGATGTTCGTTCTTATTTGATACAGGCCGACGTGAGTGTGGCTCCGATGCGCATTGCTCGCGGCGTACAAAACAAAGTCCTTGAGGCAATGTCTGTGGGAGTGCCCGTGGTAGCCACTTCCGAGGCAGTGAAGGGGATTCAGCTTGCCGACGAAGACGAAGTTCTTATAGGCGACAACCCGCAGGAATTTGCCGCACAAGTGGCTCGAATTCTATCCGATAGCACGCTTTATGAGCGAATCGCCAGCAAAGCCCGAAGTCGAGTCATGGAATCCTACAGCTGGAAAGACGTCGGCGCTCAGTTGAATGAGATTATTCTCCTTGCGGCAAGTGCATTTCGCGGGATGGCACAGTAACGATCCAGTAAATCAAGTGTCACTTTAAAGTTGCTATGGTAGAAATCGAGTGTATCACTCGGGAAGACGGGTTGTGGGATCTGGGGCGAGAGTGGGAAGAGCTGTGGCATAGTTCGCTAACAGCATCATTTTTTCTAACCTTTAGGTGGATTTGCTGTTGCTGGAAAGAATTGCAGGCGGACAACGAGTTGAGAGTATTTGTTGGCAGAGACGGCGGAAAGGTTGTGCTCGTTGCGCCATTCATGAAGTCACGACGCGCCCAAAAGGGATTGCCGCTAGATTGTTTGACTTTTATCGAGCATCCGGAAGCGCAAGTTGCGGACGTCATTCTCGAGAGGCCACAGGAGAACTCTCGAGTGCTGGAAACGCTGCTAAAATTTCTTGTAAATGTTCAAGCTGCGGATTGGCATCTGCTTTCGTTGGACAAGATTCCCCAGGGATCGCCAACACTTCGGTTGTTGGCCGCAAGCGCGGAGTCGTGTCCGTCCCGGTTCGAGGTTAGATCAACTCATGAGGCTTTGTGCATTCCTCTCGTCGGCGGCTGGCATACGTATCTAAACAACCGCAGTCCGCGTTTCCGGAAAACGCTGAGAAATGTAGTGAATCGAATTGAACGATTGGGAGCTGTAGAAGTCAAATGTTACCGCGGGCAAGAGATTGACGATCAGACTATTCAGAAACTGTTCTCTGTATCTGATTCGAGCTGGAAGGTTTCGGACGGAATAGCGATTACTAGCCAAACGCGTCGAATGCGTTTTTTCGAGGATTTTTTGTCGGCCGTAGCTCAGCAGGGTGATGTACACGTCTGGATGCTGGAAGTCAATGGGACGGCGATCGCTTCTGAGATACAGGTGATTGATGGGCGCACGGTCTACGCGCTCCGGAGCGACTATGATGAGCGCTATGCCGACAGTTCGCCAGGCGTGTATCTTCAGGTGGAAATCTTGCAGGACTTATTTAGTAGTTCATACGAGTTCTACAATCTTGGCTTCGGACTTAATCCCTACAAATTGCGTTGGGCGGAGCAGCGGCTTACGGTCATGAACTTTCGTATGTACAATCGAACGATGTACAGCCGCATGCTACGCTCGGTCGATCGGTACGATTTAGGCAAGCTCAGGCGCGTGCCGGGTATCCGCAACTTGCATGATTTCATTGCCGGGAGAGTTTCATGAAGTTGCCTAGCCCTTTGTTAGCGAACGAATTGGCAGGCTGTAACGGAACGGCCAAGGTTTTACCGCTCGGCTGGACAACACACCACAGAGTCTTTGTTAGACAGGGATTGTCTTTGTTTATCGATGGTTTCGTTGATGTGGACGAGGGCGCGGTTAGGGCCGACAGTCGGCATGAACACGACTTTGTCGATCGTTTGATGAGCGTATACGAGCTTGAAGGAGCAGGATTTTTGAAGCGACTACGAGGATCTTTCGCCTTAGCTTTATGGGATGCCCCGGCTCAGCGTCTTATTCTGGCCGTCGATCCCTTTGCAACGCGTTCACTCTACTATTGGTCAGGCCGCGATAACATTGCGTTTGCTCCGCGTATATCCTGTTTCTCGAAGCATGCTAATATTCCCAAGGAGATCGACCCTAACGTCATTTATTTTTACCTGAATCACTCGTTTGTTCCAGGACCGTTTACGATCTACCAGCATATCAAGCGGCTCGAGCCCGGCCAATATGTTGTATGGCTAGACGGACGCGTCCTACTCCAAAGATATTGGGACATGACTTACTCTGAAGAGCGGGATGCGAGCGAGGAGGCCATGTGCGAGTATCTGCGAGCCGCAGTGGAAGAATCTGTTCGTTTCCACTTGCGTTATCTTGATTGCCAACCTGCCGAGCGAGGAGCTTTTCTTAGCGGTGGCACCGACAGCAGCACTCTTGTCGGTTTGCTGTCTCGAATCACACAGCAAAGAGTGAACACCTTTTCTGTTGGCTTCGAGGAAGAGCGTTACAATGAAATTTACTATGCGCGCATCGCCACATCCCATTTCCGAGGTAATGCGCATGAATACTTCGTCCGGCCTGATGAAGCTTTGGATGCCATGTCCCTAATAGCACGGGAGTATGACGAGCCGTTCGGCAACAGTTCCGCAATTCCGACTTATTTCTGTTTAAAAATGGCACGAGAGGCCGGTGTCAAGAGCATGTTTGCTGGTGACGGCGGCGACGAGTTGTTCGGAGGGAACGAGCGATACTTGACTGAAAAAGTATTTACGCTTTATCACGCTATTCCAAGTTGGATAAGAAAAGGAACGGATCTAGCGGCGCATGGGCTGCCCATGATCAATCCCTGGCGCAAACTGCGTAACTACATTCACAAGGCCAATCAATCCGTTCCGGATCGCTTTTTTTCCTATCAATTATACTTTCGAGATCACGCTTCAGAGTATTTCACAGATGAATTTCGCAATATTATAGAATTCGACTTTCCGATTCGCATCCCCCGACAACACTATGAGCGTATTGGAAATATTAGTCCGCTAAATCGATTACTCTACATGGACCTCAAGATGGCCATAGCGGACAATGATTTGTTCAAGGTAAACCGCATGGCCGAAGGCTTGGGTATCCAAGTATGTTATCCTTATTTGGACACCCATGTTGCGACCATGTCAGGTATTATTCCCGCTGAATTAAAGCTGAAGAGATGGACCAAGCGCTATATTTTTAAGAAAGCTTTCGGAGATCTGCTTCCCAGGGAAATTCTAACGAAAACGAAGCACGGGTTCGGTCTTCCTACGGGCGGTTGGCTCAGGACCCATGCCGGGTTTAGGGAGCTGGCTCGTTCGCTCCTGCTGGATCGGCGATCGAGCCAGCGAGGCTATTTCAAAAGGAAGGCTTTGGAAGACCTTTTGGACAGGCATGACGAAGAATCGAGCGGCTAT
>Ga0126384_10000062_pt1 | contig 41357 bp, 39 predicted proteins | sample PanSoiMetPlot_36_FD_92543 | JGI IMG/M metagenome (GOLD analysis project Ga0126384, IMG submission 92543) | Tropical forest soil microbial communities from Panama - MetaG Plot_36 | ecosystem: Environmental > Terrestrial > Soil > Tropical forest > Bulk soil | place: Panama | collected 2016-02-17 | reverse complement strand
GGCTGGATTGGCACCCTTCTTGTTTTCAGGATTGCAGGACGCTCAGTCACATAGGCACCGCGCGGCCTTGCGCTCGCGACCGCGCTCGCCGGCGCCGGAAGAGGCAACTATGGCGGGCGTCCAGGGCGGCACGTTAGGTGCCGCGCTTGAATTGATAGAATTTTCACTGACGCCGATCGTGGCGCGGGCATGCGCCACCCAACAAAGCCGGCGTCCGCTTCGTATTCAAAAGATACGCAATGCTTTGCGGGCACCGCGGCGATGCAGCCGCGCGGATGGTCGCCCGCCCGTGCGTTTCTGGGCCGGAAGGCATGTTGGGTTGAGCTAAGTGCTGGTCGGAGCGGGGAGATTCGAACTCCCGACCCCTTGCTCCCGAAGCAAGTGCGCTACCAGGCTGCGCTACGCTCCGCCCGACCTGTGGTTGCAACCGGAATGCCGGCGCAAGCAGCGCCTTATAGCCGCCACGCCCCGAAGCCGCAAGGCAGCGCGGAAAGCGGGGCGCGCGCCTAGACGCTGGGCCACCCTCCGGCGACAATGCCGGCCTCGCTTCTTGCACATGGATTGGCCCAATGCCCAGCAACCTGCGCATCGACCCCGAACGCCTCTGGTCAACGCTGATGGAAACCGCAGCCATCGGTGCCACCCCCAAAGGCGGCATCAACCGCCAAACGCTCACCCCTGAGGACGCCGCCGTGCGTAGCTGGTTCCAACGCGCGACCGAGTCCCTCGGCTGCAGCGTCACCGTGGATGAGGTCGGCAACATGCTTGCGTTGCGCCCCGGGCGCCGGCCGGACCTGGCCCCAATCGCGCTCGGCAGCCACCTCGATACCCAGCCCACCGGTGGCAAATTCGACGGCAACCTCGGCGTGCTTGGGGCACTGGAGGCCCTGACCACCCTCGTCAACGCCGGCTACGAGACCAACGCCCCGATCCTGATCGTCAATTGGACCAACGAGGAAGGCGCCCGCTTTGCCCCGGCAATGCTGGGCTCGGGTGTATTCGCGGGCAGCTACACCCGCGCCGAGGCCGACGCCGTCACCGATAGCGGCGGTGTTCGCTTCGGCGATGCCCTGGAGGCCATCGGCTGGCGGGGGCAGGCCAAGTCCGGAGCCATCAAGCTGTCGGCCTATCTAGAGTTGCATATCGAGCAAGGACCGATCCTGGAGGCGGAGCAGAAGCGGATTGGCGTGGTCACCGGCGTGCAGGGCGTACGCTGGTACGAGTTGACCCTCAAAGGCCGCGAAAGCCATGCTGGTACGACGCCGATGCCGCGCCGCGCCGATGCCTTGGCGGCCTCAGCCCGGCTGATCGGCGATGTGCGCGCCATTGCCCTGGCCTACGCGCCGACGGCAGTTGGCACCGTCGGTCAGATGGACGTCAAGCCGAACTCGCCCAACGTGGTACCGGGCGAAGTGCGCATGACGGTCGATTTGCGCCATCACGACGACGCCACCCTTGCCGCCATGGAAAGTCAAATGTACCGCGCCGTCGATCGTGTCAGCGGCGAGGAGCAGGTCGCCATCCAGGTGCGCAAGCTGCACGATCTGGCGGCAATCAAGTTTCACCCCGAGTGCATTGCCGCCGTGCGCGCGGCTGCCCAGGCGCTGGGTTTGAGCGAACGCGATATCATCTCTGGCGCCGGTCACGACGCCGTGCACATGTCGCGCATCACGCCGAGCGCCATGATCTTCGTGCCCTGTAAGGATGGCCTCAGTCACAACGAAGCCGAAAGCTCCAGTCGCGAGGAGTGCGCGGCCGGGGCGCAGGTCCTGCTCGAGGCGGCCTTGCTGATCGACGCTAAACTGGCTTCCGGCCCGCTGTGAGCGATCGCCGCCGGCTCACGTCAATGGCGGCGGTCGAGCACGCCCGGCTGGACCTGGTGCTGCGGCGGCAGGCCGCGCACCGAATCATCGCCGTCGCCGCCGTCATCGTCGTCGTCGCAGGCGATGGCAATTTCGAAATCGGGAACCCAGCAGTACATGGCGGCATGCACCGTCGCCGTTGCCGGTTTTGCCGCAACCGCAGCCACCAGCAACGCACAGCCCAGCATCACAATCCATTTCATGCGTCAAACGCCCCTAGTCGTCGGCCGGCATGGCGCGGGGGCTGGCCTTCCCAAAAAACGCCTTAGCGCTCCCTCGGGTCCAGCGCGTCGCGCAGGCCGTCCCCCACCATATTGAATGACAGTACGACTAGAAAAATGGCAAGACCGGGCCAAAGTGCCATCCACGGCGCCTGGCTCAGGAATCGCTGGGCGGTATTTAACATTGACCCCCAGGACGGCGCCGGCGGCTGTTGGCCAAGCCCAAGAAAGGAAAGGCTGGCCTCGGCGATGATGGCAGTGGCGATGGAAATCGTCGCCTGCACGATCAGCGCCGGCAAAATGTTGGGCAGAATATGCTTGAGCGCAATGCGCACCGGCGGATTGCCGACCGCACGGGCGGCCTCCACGTAGTCCTCAACCTTGACCGCGAGCACCTGGCCGCGCGTCAGCCGCACAAAGATCGGCGTCGCGGTCAGACCTATGGCGATCATGGCATTTTGCAGGGAGGGGCCGAGAAAGGCGGCCAATGCGATAGCCAGAATCAGGAATGGGCAGGCCAGCATGGCATCGGTGATGCGACTGATGAGCGCGTCCGTCCATTTGCCGCCATAGCCCGCCAGCAAACCGATGGGTACACCGAGGCCCAGCGCAATCGTAATCGACACCACGCCGGCGAGCAGTGAGGCGCGGGCGCCAAACATCACCCGCGACAACAGATCGCGGCCGGACTCATCGGTGCCAAACCAGTGCGCCGGCGATGGCGGCTTGCGGATGGCGGTCCAGCTCTGCTGGACCGGATCATAGGCGGCAAGCAGCGGCGCCAGGATGGCCACCGCCAGAAACAGGGCGATGATCATCAGCCCGAGCATAGCACCCTTGCGTTTGCTGAGCCGCCGCCAGGCGCGCTGCGTGGGGCTTTCTTCTGGTAGCTCGAACACAACCGCTTCAGTGACGGCCATCGTCAGCTCCGCAACCGCGGGTTGATCAGCACGTAGGCGATATCCGCCAGCAGATTGAGCAAGATATAGGTCGTGGCGGTGACCAAGGTCACGCCCTGCACCACGGCATAGTCCCGGTTGAAGACGCTATCAACGATCAGCTTGCCGAAGCCCGGAATCGAGAACATCTGTTCGGTCAGCACCGCCCCCGAGAGAAGGGTGCCGAGTTCGAGGGCGCCAAGCGTCACCACCGGGGTAAGCGCATTGCGCATGGCATGCTTTAAGATCACCTTGCGTTCGGCGAGGCCTTTGGCGCGGGCGGTGCGCACGTAGTCGCTGCCCATGGCCTGCAGCATGGCGCTGCGCGTGTGCCGCATCAGCACGGCCGCGAATGAATTACCGAGCACGAACGCCGGCAGCACGGTGGTCTGCAGCGAAAGCCAGAAATCCTCAAATGGCCCGACATAACCCGAGGCCGGCAGCCAGCCGAGATAGACCGCAAACAGGAAGATCAACATGATGCCGAGCCAGAAGTTGGGGGTAGAGATGCCCCACAACGCCACCAGGTTCACCACATAGTCGATCGGAGTATCCTTTTTGACGGCCGAAATCACCCCGGCACCGACCCCGATCGTCAGTGCGATGACGATAGCCATCAGCGCCAATTGCAGGGTGACCGGAAACTTCTGCGCGATCAATGTCAGCACCGGCTCCTTCAAGCGCATCGATTCGCCGAGGTTGCCGTTGATCACGCCGCCAACCCAATACACGTACTGGACATAGAGCGGCTGATCGAGCCGGTACTGTTTGCGGATTTGTTCCAGCACCGCCGGGTCGCGCTCCTCGCCGGCCATGGCGAGCGCCGGGTCACCGGGCAGCAGCTGCTGCAGCGAAAAGATGATCAGCGACACGAAGAACAGTGTCGGGATCAACTGCAGCAGGCGCTTGCCCAAAAACAGCAGCATCGGCGCATTTAACCCAGCAGCGGCCAGCCAGCTCCGGCAGAAGCTGGGCTGATCGGTTTCGTCACGGTTTCAACTTCACACCGACCACCCGCACCAGACCGTCAGGCAGCTGGTGATAGCCTTCGAGCTTGTTGCTGTGAGCGATGATCACCAGACGGTGGTAGAGATAGATGATTGAGCCTTCCTGCAGGTACTTATCGGCGATTTTCTCATAGATTGCCTTGCGTTCGGCCGGCTTGCTCACTTGCCGGGCATCATCGAGCCATTGGTCGACATCCTTATTGCAGTAGTGACCATTGTTTTGCGGCGCACCGCATTTGAGGAAGACGTAGCTGTTGCCGTCAGGATCGACGCGCCCCGACCAACCGATGAAATAGGCTTGGAAGCGGCCCTCCTCTGCCTCCTTGAGTGAGGTGGCAAACTCGGTGACGCGGATCTTCATGTCGAAGCCCGCCTCCTGCGCCATGGCCTGGATGACCTCGGCCGCCTGCCGGCTCTCGGGATTGTTCGGCACCATAAAGTCAACGCTTATTGGCACCGACACCCCGGCCGCGGCCAGCAGCTTCTTGGCCTTGGCGACGTCGCGTCCGGGTACCGGGAATTTCTGTTGGTAGTAGGCGTTCTTCGGGCTTACCCACTGGTTGCCCGGCAGATACTCGCCGTTGAAGACCACATCCGACAGCGCCTTGCGGTCGATCGCCGCCTCGAGCGCCTGACGCACCCGCGGGTCCTTGCCGAACGGCCCATTCTTGCCGGCCTCACCATTGGCGAGATTGAGCGTCAGACCCTGGTAGCCGATCTCGATCTGGGTGGCGAGCTTGAGCTTGGGATCGGCCTTGATCTCCTTCAGGTCGGTGGCCAGCGCCCGCTCGATCAAGTCGAGGCTGCCGGCCTTGAGGTTGGCGAGGCGAACGGTCGATTCGACGATCGGTCGGAACACGACGCGATCGATGTGAACATTGCCGGCGTTCCAGTAGTCGGCGAACTTCTCCACCACGATGCGGTCCTGCTGCACCCGTTCGACGAACTTGAACGGCCCGGCACAAACCGGTTTCAGCCCGAACTTGTCGCCTTCTTCCTTGATCGCCTTGGGGCTCAGGATCATGCCGGCGCGATCGGCGAGCTGCGCGATCAATGGCGAGAACGGAGTTTTCAGGCGCAACAGCACGGTGGCCGGATCGGCAACCTCGACCCGATCCACGGCGGCGAGCTCGGGCTTGCGAAACGAGCCTTGCATGTTCATGTGCCGCTCGAGGCTGGCCTTCACCGCCTCGGCATCCATCACGCCACCATCGTGGAACTTTACCCCTGGCCTGAGTTTGATGGTGACGGTCTTGCCGTCGGCAGAGGTCTCGTGCGACAGCGCCAGCTGCGGCACGAGATTGAGCTGATCGTCGATGTCGAACAGCTTGTCGCACAGCGAGGCGAACACGATGCGACCGACATAGGTACGCGCCAGGGTCGGGTCGAGCACATCGGGATCCTCGGCCAGACCGACGCGCAAGGTTGTCTGCGCCGCCACGGACGAACTCGCCAGCACCAGTCCGGCCAGCACTGCGAGCAATCGAAGGCTTTTCATATCGGCGCTCCTACCTCGGCGAACTATCCTCGCTCATTCGAGACCGGGGTCTCGAAAGCCCGGAACAGGCGCTGCAGCTCAGGGGAGAAGCCCGGCTCCGCAGCGACCGCCGGCCGGGCAGAGGAAACAATGTCGCGCCACAGATGGCAAGCCGTTGCATGCGTGTCCTCGGCCGGCAACAGCGCCGGGGATTGGTCGGCGCAGCGCGGCACTGCAAACGCGCAGCGCGGATGGAGATGACAGCCGCTCGGCGGGTCGATCGGGCTCGGCGGATCGCCCGGCAGCAGCTGCCGCGGCCGGCTGTCCGGATAGAGGCGCGGAATGGCGGCCAGCAGCGCTTGCGTATAGGGATGTCGCGGGGCGGCAAACACCTCCTCGCAGGACGCGGTCTCGACGATCCGACCGAGGTACATCACTGCCACGCGCTTGGCGATGTGTTTGACCACCGCCAGGTCGTGGCTGATGAAGATGAAGGCCAGCCCAAGGCGCTGCTGCAGATCTTTGAGAAGGTTGAGAATCTGGCTCCGAATCGAGACGTCGAGAGCCGATACGGGCTCGTCGCAGACGATCAGCTTGGGCTCAAGCGCCAGCGCCCGGGCGATGGCAATGCGTTGGCGCTGACCACCCGAAAACTCGTGCGGAAAACGCTGCGCGTGCTGCGGCGCCAGCCCGACCGTGCGCAGCAGTTCGCCGACACGATCGCGGCGCGCCGCCGGCGCCAGGTCGGAGTGCAACAGCAGCGGCTCCGCCAGGATCTCGCCCACCCGCATGCGCGGGTTGAGCGAGCTATAGGGATCCTGAAAGATGAGTTGGGCACCGGCGCGCGCGCGCCTGAGCTCAGAGCGCGAAAGCGCGGCAAGGTCGCGGCCGTCAAAGCGCACGCGACTGGCGGTCGGCTCGATCAGCCTTAGCGCCAGCCGGCCGACGGTCGACTTGCCGCACCCCGATTCCCCCACCAGCGCCAATGTCTCGCCCTCGGCGAGGCTGAGCGAGACGCCGTCAACCGCGCGTACCACCGCGCGTGGCTGACCGAACAGCGAACGGCGCGCTACGAAGTGTTTTGTCACATCCTCGAGTGCGAGCAGGGGCGCGCTCATGCCGCCAGCCTGTCCAATGGCGCCTTCCAACAGCGCGAGAAATGCCCGCTGCCAAGTTCGCGCAGCGACTGCGCTTCGGTCCGACAGCGGGTATCGGCAAACGGGCATCGGCCGGCGAAGCGGCAACCAACCAGTGGCCCTTGCGTCGGGCTCGGCACGCTACCGGCGATGGCCGCCAGGCGCTCGCGCTTCTCGCCCAGCCGTGGCAACGAGCCGAGCAGGCCGACCGTGTAGGGGTGCTGCGGGCTGACGAACAACTGTCTGGCCGGCGCTTGTTCCACGATCTCGCCGGTGTACATGACGAGCACTTGATCGCAGGTCTCGGCGACCACACCAAGGTCGTGCGTAATCAGGATGATGGCGGCGCCGGTCTCGCGGCTGAGGTTGCGCAATAGCTCGAGGATCTGCGCCTGGACCGTAACATCAAGCGCGGTGGTCGGCTCATCGGCGATCAGCAAGGCAGGCGAGCAGGCGAGCGCCATGGCGATCATCACGCGCTGGCGCATGCCGCCGGACAGCTTGTGCGGGTACTCATCGACCCGCGCCGCCGGCGAGGGGATCCGCACCCGCGCCAGCATGTCGATCGCCGCCCGACGCGCCGCTGCCGCCGTCAAGCCGCGATGCCGAATGAGGGTTTCCGCGACCTGATCCCCGACCGTGAAGCTTGGATTGAGCGATGTCATCGGCTCTTGAAAGATCATCGCCAGCCGGTTGCCCCGAAGATCGCGCATCTGCCGCTCCGGCAGCTGATCGAGATCGCGGCCTTCGAACCTGATCGATCCGGAAAGCCGCGTCCCCGCCGCCGTCAAGAGGCGCATGATGGCAAGCGCGGTCACGCTTTTGCCGCAGCCGGATTCGCCGACGATGCCGAGCGTCTGTCCCCGCGCCAGCGCAAAACTGGTGCCGCTTACGGCTTCAGTAACGCTGCCACGATCCCCCTCGAAGGCGACGCGCAATTCCTTGACCTCGAGCAGCGAACTCACCGGAAGCCCTCGGCAATCGATTTGGCGATGGCATCCTCCAGTTGCCCGCGATCGACCAGCCCGGAGGGCTGCGCCCCGCTTGGCATGAAGCGCCGAAAGTGCAGCCAGCGCTCGCGCGCCACCGCCTCCAGTCTGGCCAGTTCGACCAGCGGCTCGGCGTGATCATCCACGCGCAAATCGTAGAGCGGGTAGGCCTCGCGGTCGTTGATCAATAGCGCCGCCGACTGCTTGCCGCGCTTGTCCCCGCCCGCCGCCTCGCCCGCCTGCATGGCGCCGATCAGGCGCTGGGCAAACGGCAACTCGGGATGGGCATCGAAGCCGCGCACGGTCGCCTCGAGCACGGTCGGGCCGGCGAGCATGTTGCCGGCCACCGAATAGCCGGCGCCGAGCCGCTGACCGCACCAGGCGATGCATGCCGCCCCGGTGTAGGCCGCGAACTTGCCATGCCGGTCCATCACGTGCAGCTGGCGATTGGCCCGTCCCGCGTCGGCCGCGATCAGTTCGGCGATCACCGCCTCGGCCGTGGCACCGGCCTGCAACAGCTCCAGGCCGCGGGCCCCGAAGTAGGGATTGATGAACGCCTGCGAGGCAATGGCGCCGACCCCGGTCGCAACGTGCGGCACCAGCGCCCCCACGGCAAAGAACTTGCTGGCGACAATGATGCCGATACGCTCGGTGGCGGCGTCGCGTGCGATTATCGACCAGGTCATGCCATTGCCGTTGGTTGCGAGCTAATGCGTTTGCGGCGCGCCGGGCTGCAGCCGCGGCTGCGCCTTGGCGAAGCGCTCGTCGCGCAGGCACAGCTCGACGATGCGCTTGACGGTCGGGTAGGCCTCGAGGTTGCCCTTGAACACCTGGTGGCCGACGGCGTGGCTGACGAGACAAATGTCGGCCATGGTGATGCGCTCGCCGTGTACGTAGCTGCCGGTGGCCGCATCGCGCGCCAGATGCCCCTCGTAGGCATCGAGGCCGGCGCTGAACCAGTGCCGTACCCACGCCAGCCTGCCGTCCTCGTCCACATCCAGGGTAGCGGCCAAGTGATTGCGCACCCGCGGCACGATCAGCGGGTGCGAGTCGGCGACTGCAATCAACGACAGCGCCCGTACCCGCGCGCGGCCGCGCGCATCGGCCGGCAGCAGCGGCGGCTCGGGGTGAAGCTCATTGAGGTATTCGAGGATGGCCATGGACTGGAACAGCACATTGCCGTCGTCCTCGATCAGGGCCGGGATCACCATCTGCGGGTTGACCCCTTTGAACTCGGGCGTTCGCTGATCGCCGGCGTCGAGATCGACATAGACCGGCTCGTAGCTGACGCCCTTCAGATTGAGAGCAATCCGCACCCTGAAGGTGGCTAGCGAGCGCCAGTAGGTATAGAGTTTCATGCGCCTAGATCTCCTGCTGCCGACTTTTTGCTATTTGATCGCCTGCGGATTGATGGGCGAGCCAGTGGCGCCCGGAATCACCAGCGGTGCCCCGCAGAAGAAAAACTCATAAACCTTATCGCGCGCGCAATCTTCCGCCAGCTCCTTCAAGTCGAACATCTCGCCCATGTAAAGACCCATGGCAGGGATCACCACCCAATGCCAGGGCTGATTGACGTCCTTGGTCTCGTTCGGCCGTACTTCCACACCCCAGGTATCCGAGCACACGCCTGCCACCTGCTTATCATAGAGCCAGTAGCAGCTCTCGAATTTGAGACCGGGGGCATCGCCGCCGGCATAGCCGCCCCAATCGCCGCGCCGCCGGCAGGCTTCCATCTGCCCGGTGCGCACGATCACAAAATCGCCTTTGCCGATCTTGACCGCCTGCGCCGCGGCGCAGGCATCGAGATCGTCATTGCCAATGCCCTCACCATCGCTCAGCGTCTCGACGCCCTTGAAGCGGGCGATATCGAGCAGCACGCCGCGGCCCACCAGCTTATCCTTGGCGTGCTCGATGCCCAGCTTGGAGAGGCCGTTGCTGTCGACCGCCGAGGCGGGATGCCCGTTGTACATCTTGTCGTGATAGAAAATGTGCCCCAGCGCATCCCAATGCGTCGCCGACTGGATTGGCATGTTGAGCGCATCGTCGGCGTACAGCAGGCCGGTCTGGCGGCCGGCGAGGGCATCGGTGCCGGTGGCAAGCATGGTATGGATTGGGTTCCAGCGCTTGCCAAACAGTCCGCGCTGTGGACCGCTGGCGCCGAGCGGCATGCCGAGCGCAAACACCGTGCCGCGGCGGATGAGCTTGCCGGCGGCCACCACGTCTTGCGGCGTCACATGATTGAGCGTGCCGATCTGGTCATCATTGCCCCAGCGGTCCCAGTTGCAAAGCGCCTTGAAGGCAGCATCGACCGCGGCCTTGTTGACCGTGATGTTGCGTTTCCCGGCGGGCTCGGTCGGATCAGGCATCGCGTCCACCCCTTGTCCTCTGGTTGCATTTTGTCTGGCGCAAAGGCTGTTCGACAATCGTGCGTTTGAGCTCAGGCTCGGGCCATTTTGCCCCAGGTCCTCGGCCGATGGCCAGGGCGGGTTCAGCGGCGCAAAAAATCAAGTAGTGCGGTTTCGGCGAGGACGCGGTCGGGGTCGGCGTAGACCGCCGCCGCCAGCCGCTCCCCTTCGGAGGGAAAGTCATACCTCAGATAGGCCCCGAGCCGGCGGGCCTGGGCGATGAACTTGCCGGCCACGGCCATGCGCGCTTGGGCGAAGGCGTCAAGCCCAGCCTCCATGCTGGGGTGTTGATCGAGCGCCGCGGCCAATGTCGCCGCATCGGCCGCCGCCTTGGCAATGCCGCCGCCGACGTGCGGCCGGATCAGGAAGGCGGCATCGCCGATCAGCGCTACCCGGCCAACGGCCATGGCCGGGCTCTCCAGATCGTAGATCGGCTGTAAAAACGGCTGCTCGATGCGCTCCACCACGCCCGCAAGCCCGGCCGGCAACAGCTGGCGGGCCGCCCGGCGCATATCGGCGATCACCGCCGGACTGATCAGGGGTGGCGGGATCGACAGCTCGTGTCGGTGGCCGGCGGCATCGGTCAATAGCCGGGCCAGTTGGCACCCGGCCTCGACCGGGCGGTACCAGACGATGTTCCAACTGCGCATCCCCGGGCGGAGGTCGTTGTCTGGGCCTGCGACCGGATAGCCCAGGAACTGCTCGCCGGGGGGTAGGCAGAATACCAAGCTGTCGAACAGCGCCGGCGACAGGATGGCGGCAACCTCGCGCTCGCCGACCAGGCCGCGCCATGCCACGTAGCCGGCATAGTGCGGTTGCACCTGGGGCAGCAGCCGCCCGCGAACGGTTGACCGGAAGCCATCGGCGCCAACCAGGAGGTCGCAGCGCAACGAACTGCCGTCGCTAAAGTGCGCCGCCACGCCACCCGGCGATGGCACGATCCGATTGAAGTCACGGTTGAGGTGATAGTGCTCGGTGCCAACGGCGGCGCTCAATAGTTCGAACAGGCGATTCCACGAGGTGGCCGTTTGCGGGCAGTAGCGTTCGGCAACCAGCCTGCCCGCGCCATCCAGCACCAGCCGGCGCTCGAGCGGAATGCCGAAGTTGGTGTCGCAGTCGATGCCGAGCTCGGAGATCGCCTGGCGCATCTCGGGGTGCGTCATGATGCCCGCGCCGCGGCCGCGCAACGGCACCGGCGATCGCTCGAACACGTCGACCTGCCAGCCGCGCTGGCTGAGGTTAAGCGCGCATAACAGCCCGCTCATGGAGCCGCCGATTATCGCGGCGCGGCGCCGCCCGGGTCGCATTTTTGCACCATCGTGTAAATCGCCATGGCGGCGGCCACAGCAGGATAGCCAATCAGCCAGCGTTGCTGCAGTATAGCGCCGATATCGCCCCTTTAAGCGTGCTCTCAAAAGCCGCATCGGCCGGGAGGATTGGGCATGCCACCATCGAGCGCCGTCGATCGTGGAGCGGCGCCATGCGGCGCCGTTCTGATCGGTAGTTAGGCCGGGCTGACGCGGGTCATGGGTATTCCATTTGAGCTGTTGATCAATGCCGTGGTGGCTGGCGTGCTGCTGGGCGGCTTTTACGCCGCCGTGACGCTCGGCATCTCGATCTCTTTCGGCATGCTCGACGTCGTCAACATCGCGCATCCCGCCTTCATCATCCTTGGCTCCTATATTGCCTATCTGTTGAACCTCAGCTTCGGGTTGGACCCGATCATCGCCGCCCTGATCATGCTGCCGGCGTTCTACGTTCTGGGCCAGGTGGTGTATCAGATCTATCACCTGTCGTTCGAGCGCCGCGGCCAGGATGCACTACGCGGCCTCGCCTTCTTCTTCGGCCTGCTGTTCATCACCGAAGTGGTGCTGATCCTGGTATTCGGGGTCGACTACCGATACGTCGAGGCACCCTACATTGGCCCGACTTGGCGGCTCGGCTTCGTCGACCTGCCATTGCGCATGCTGGTTCCGTGCCTGGTCTCGCTGCTGCTGGTGGTGGTCCTGCAGCTGCTGCTGACGCGCACCTTCTTCGGCCGCGCCCTTAAGGCGGTAGCCCAGGATCAGCTGGCGCTGCAGCTGATGGCCGCCGATCCGATCCGGATCAAGCGCATGGCGTTTGGCGTTTCCATCGCCACCGCCTGCCTCGCCGGCGCCTTCCTCATCATCATCCAGCCGGTGGAGCCATCGGTCGGCCGTGACTACATCGGCCGCGTGTTTGCCATCTGCGTACTTGGTGGCATGGGCAGCCTGCCTGGCACGGTGATTGCCGCAATGCTGCTTGGCATTGTCGAAAGCCTGACCGCGACCTTCTACGGCCCGTCGTGGGCACCGGCAGTCGCCTTTGGCTTCTTGCTGCTGACGCTGGCCGTGCGGCCGGCCGGCATTCTCGGGCGATAGCCAATGCGATCCTGGTCTTTTTTCGCAATCGCCCTGTCGATCGGCGCGCTGCTGTTCGCGCTGACCCTGTGGGTGCGCAACGACTACTTGTTCTTTGCCGGCTACGTGGTGCTGCAGTTCGTGGTGCTGGCGACCGCCTGGAACATCCTTGGCGGCTACTGCGGCTATGTGAACTTCGGCTCCGCCGCCTTCTTTGCCATCGGCGTTTATAGTGCGGTCGCCGCCAACAAACTGGGCAGCAATCCGGCGCGCTTTCTGCCCGACTTCGTTGCCAGTGGGCTGGCGCCGCTGCTGCCGCTGCCGATCCCGGTACTGATGTTGATCGCCGGCCTGGCGGCCGGCGTCGTCGGCTTCGGCATGGGCTACCTGACCTTGCGCCTGCGCGGTGTCTTTTTTGCCATCGCCACCCTGGCGATGGCGGTGGTGTTGCAGACCTTGATCATCAACTGGGACTTCGTCGGCGGCTCGCGCGGCGCCTATATTGTCCGCCCGGCCAAGGCCGCGCTCGGTCCGGTGGCCATCGGCTACATCGAGTATCTGTTCGCGATCATGCTTCTGCTTGCCGTCATCGCGCTGACGATCGCCAGGCTGATCGAACGCTCGCGCCTCGGCTACGGCTTTGCCAGCATTCGCGACGACGAGCTCGCCGCCGAGGCCTGCGGGGTGCCGACCCTGCGCCTTAAGCTGATCGCCACCACCATATCCGGGGCGTTGATGGGTATGGCCGGCGCGCCGTTCCCGTTTTATATCGGCTACGTCGAGCCGGCGGCTGCGTTCGGGCTTCCCTATGCCGTCAATTCCATCGCCATGCCGATGATCGGGGGCACCACCAGCTGGGTCGGACCGTTGCTCGGTGCACTGGTGCTCGGTTCGCTGCAGCAAATTGCTACGGTAACCATCTCCTCGGCCGTCAATCTGTTGATCGTGGGCGTGCTGTTGGTAGGCTTCGTGGTGATTGCGCCGAAGGGCATTGTCGGGCTGGTCGAGGACTGGCGGCACGCGAGAGCCAAACCATGACCGGGCCCCTGCTCGAGATCAGGAGCGTTGGCAAGCGGTTCGGCGGCTTCGTTGCCCTCGAAGGCATCGACCTCGACGTCGCGCAAGGCGAGCGCCTGGGGTTGATCGGCCCCAATGGCTCGGGCAAAAGCACGCTCGTCAATTGCATCTGCGGCACGCTCAGCAATGAGACCGGCAGTGTACGTTTCGAAGGTCGTGTGCTCGACGGCCTGGCCGCCAATCAGCGAACGCATCTGGGGCTGGCGCGCAGCTTTCAGCTGCCCCGGCCGTTTATGAGCCTGTCGGTCGCAGATAACCTGCGCATCCCGCTGCTTTATGCCGTACCCAAGCGCAGCTTGTCGCTGCTTTCGCCCGAAGACCTCGACGCACGCTGCCTCGAATTGCTGCGCCAGGTGGGACTTGAGGCCAAAGCGCGACAGCGGCCGCGCACGCTGAGCCAGGTCGAGATGCGCAAGCTCGAGCTGGCGCGGGCGATGGCGGCGGAACCCAAGCTGCTGATCGCCGATGAAGTCATGGCCGGGCTGTCGCCGGCCGAGATCGAGGATATCATCGGGCTGCTGCTACGGCTCAACGAGCAGGGTATCACCATCATTCTGATCGAACACATCATGCGCGCCGTGATGCGTTTTTCGCAACGCCTCGCCGTGCTGGTGTCCGGGCGCAAGATCGCCGATGGCAAACCGCAAGAGGTGGTCAACAACCAAACCGTGGTGAGTGCCTACCTTGGCCAATAGCCTTGCCATCGAGGGCCTTCACGCCGGCTATGGCGCCGTACGCGTCATCGATGACGTGTCGCTGACGGTGGCGGGCGGGGAAACCGTGGCACTGCTCGGTACCAACGGCAACGGCAAGAGCACCCTCATCAAGTGCATCATGGGTATTGTGCGCCCGAGTGCCGGACGCATCCTCGCCGAAATCGACGGCGAGCGCCACGAGCTCAGTCGCATGGCAACCGAAGACATCGTTAACCTCGGTATTGCCTTGGTGCCCGAGGGGCGGCGGCTATTTCCCAAGCTGACGGTGGAGGAGAATCTGCTGCTCGGCGCCTTCCGGCACAAGGCCCGGTCGCAAATTGCGCGCAATCTCGAAAGCTGCTTTACCACCTTTCCACGGCTCGCCGAGCGCAGGAGGCAACTTGCCGGCAGTCTCAGTGGCGGCGAGCAGCAGATGGTGGCGCTGGGCCGCGCGCTGATGCTGGCGCCGCGCATTCTGCTGGTGGACGAGCCCTCCGTTGGCCTGGCGCCGCTGCTGGTCGCGCGTACCATCGACGCCATCAAACTGTTGAAGGAACAGCATCAGCTGACGGTGCTGATGGCCGAGCAGAACTTCACCCAGGCCATTCGCATCGCCGACCGCGGCTACGTGATCGTGCACGGCAAGATTGCGGTCGAGGGTGGCTCCGCCGAGCAGCTCAACAACAACGAATTGATCAAAAAGTTCTATCTCGGTTTGTGACCGGCCAATGGGCGCGGCGCCCGGGGGCCGCCGGCGCGCGCCCCCCGCAACTTGACACCTTCGCGGCCCTGGAACAGCCTGGGGCGGAGAGGCGGGCCAGCGGCGCGCTGCCAAGGGAGACCAATCAAATGCGAGCCTACACGCCGGAAACGATCACCGATGCCGTGATCGAGCAAATGTCGACCACGTCAGATCCGCGTATGAAGCAAGTCATGGAATGCGCCATCAAGCACCTGCATGCCTTCGCCCGCGAGGTTAACTTGACGCCGGCGGAGTGGATCAAAGGCATCGAATTCATGACCAAGGTCGGGCAGATGTGCACGCCGGCGCGGCAGGAGTTCATTCTGTTGTCGGACACGGTCGGGCTGTCGGCGCTGGTCAATATCATGCACGACAAGACCAAGGTCGAGGAGGCAACCAGCGCCAGCCTGCTCGGCCCCTTCTTCCGCGAGAACACCCCGCAGTTCGCGCCCGGCGAACAGATCGCCAAGCGCGCCGACGGCGCCGAAATCGTGCTGTTTGGTCGTGTACTGAGCGCCAAGGGCGAGCCGCTGCCGGGTGCCCAGGTCACGGTCTGGCAGACCGCCGCCGACGGTCGGTACGACATCCAGACCGATGCCAGCACCATGGACTGCCGCGGCGTATTTACCACCGACGCCGGCGGCAACTACCTGGTGCGCACGGTGCGCCCGCTCGGCTACTACATCCCCCTCGATGGCCCGGTCGGCGGCATGGTGCAAGCGCAAGGTCGGCACGGCATGCGCCCGGCACACATCCATTTCTTGATCAGTGCCCCCGGCTACCGCGAGCTCACCACCGCCCTTTACATCGCCGGCGATACCCATCTTGAGGACGATGTGGTGTTTGGCGCCTCCGGCGATCTGGTGGCGGAGATCAAGCCGGCCGATGCCGGTTGCCCGATCCAGGGCTTGCCGAGCATCAACTTCGATTTCAACCTGTCGCGCGAGAGCATGGCCGATAAGCTGACCGGCCGCGTCGGCGCCGATCCGGGACAGATTACGGCCGGCGACGTCAAGGCCGAGAAGCCCTACGGCGGTGCGCCGCCGGCCAGCGCGGCGGCCGAGGCGGAGAAGAAGGGCGGCATCCTGGCCGGCCTCTTCCGCGGCCGCTGAGCCGATCGCTGGTGCCCCGGCCACTGCTGGCCTGCCCGGCCAATGCCGCGCAAGGTCCGACCAGGCGCGGGCATCGCCCGCGCCGCCGAGCGCGGCGTGGCTTTGGGCGCAATAGCTCAGGGCGGGATGGGCGCCGCCGGCCGACGACCTGAGCCTTTAGATCGGCCGAGGCGTGGAAAGAGGAACCCCATGACCGACGACGAACAGGCGATTTGCGAGCTCGTTACCGAATGGATGGAGCGGAGCCAAGCTGGCGACACCGCGGCCGTGCTCGAGCTGATGACCGATGACGTGCTGTTCCTAGTGCCTGGCCGCGAGCCCTTTGGCAAGGATGCCTTCGCTGCTGCCTCCGGCGCCATGGCCGGGGCGCGCATGGAGGGCAAAAGCGAGATTCGCGAGCTCAAGGTGATGGGTGACTGGGCCTACCTCATCGGCCATCTCGAAATCGCCGTCACTCCGACCGGCGGCACCACGGTGCGCCGCGCCGGCCACACGCTCACCCTGTTGCGCAAAGAAGCGGATGGGCGGTGGCGGCTGGCGCGCGACGCCAACCTGTTGACGGTACAGGCCTGAAGCCGGCATCAGACCTGGGCCGCCTCGAACGCATTGGCGCCGGGCAACCACCAATATTTTCGTTGCATGGCCATGCCCAGCATTGCCTGTTGGTACTGCGCGCTCAGCACCAAGGTTTTAACGTGGCCGCCCGCGACCATCGCCACCCGCGCCGCCGGCCGATAGCGCTCGATCGCCTGCAACAGGGCGGCGCGCCGGCGTGGCGGTACGAAGGGATCGCGCTCGCCAATGACGAACACGCTGTTTTCGGCAATCCGCGCGAGATTCTGCGCCGGGTGGTAGCCAAGCATGGCCTGTGAGAACTGCCACAGGCGAATGCCGCGCTGGATGGCGCGACGCTTGACCATGCGCGTCGCGGGACTTTGCCACAGCATCAGGTCGCCGCGATCGGCGGCGGCGACGGCGCAAACCCGGGCACCAAGACGATTGGCGAGGTAAATCGCGGGATAAGTGCCAACGCTGAGCCCGACGATCAGCGTCTCGGCTGGGGCGGCGCGGCGCGAGACCAGCAATGCTTCCGCGTCCTCGACCAACCGGCGCATGGCCTTAACGCCGAGCTCGGGGTCGGAGCTGACGATGGCGCACGGCATCTCGTAGCAAGCGAGGAAATCGAGTGGCGTAAAGCCGGCTTGACGGCAGACGCTGAACGGGGTGTGCCAGGGAAGGAAGTAGATGACATTGGCCTTGGCATTGCCGTCGATGCGGCGAAACGCCAGCGTTTTATCATCAGGGGGCACGCCACGTTTTAAGAGCAGGAGGTCGAGCAGGTCCAGCATAGCGAACTTACAACCGCATGGCGGAGCGCTGGTTCCGCGGCTGGTCCACATCCTCCGTACCTTGACTTTTTTTGTATTGGCCGCGCACCTGCCCCGCCGGCGGGCGCGCCGACCGGCGCCGGCCGCCCATCACCTATGGCCGCTGACAGCGGGCTACTCCTCACGCCCCGTCGATGATCGAGGCCAGTGCCGCAATAAAGGTGGCGCGCTGTCGGTTGGGGATCGACGACAGCAATTGCGCCCCAGCGGCCCGCGCCGCGCGTTCACCAACCGCCAACATTTTTCTGCCCTGCGGCGTCAAGCGCACGGCATAGACGCGCGCGTCCTTTCGCGTCCGCCGCCGCGTGAGCAAGCCATTGAGCACCAGCCGCCGCACCAGTTCGGCGGTACCCGAGCGGTCGATACCGGTGGCAATCATGATCGCGGTTTGACTAAGGCCGTCGGCGTCGGCCACCGCCTTGAGGACCGCGAACTGCCGCGGCGTGAAGCCGTAATCGCCGACGTGGCGCGCAAACAGGTGGTCGGCGCGCTGGCCTGCACGATGCAGCAGATGCAAGGGTGAGGAAGACGTCCTCGAGACCGACGCAAGTGTTGTCATAGCTCAGTCGTGTCGCCGCCCGCGCTAGCTCAATGCAGGAAGCCGAACAGGTGCAAAAGGATAATGACGAAGATCGGCACCCCGGCGAGCCACAGGATGATATCGCGCAACATCAAAGCCTCCTTAGTTCGCCGGCACGTTGAAGCGGGAGCCGCGGGCGAGTACGAATCTCGCCGGCACCCGGTTGTCGCGATGCTGCCCGCCGCGGATCGCGGCCCACCAGGCCGCCCCGAACGAGACGATGAGGCTCGCGGCGGTGACGAGGCCGGTCAGGATCGCAGCCTTGCGGGCCTTGTCGGCCGCCTCACGAGCGGCGTTGAACGCCGCATTGACGCGCTTTTCGGCGTCCTCACGTGACACGCCCGAACTTTGTGCCACGACTTGCACCAGGTAGCCGCGGTCTTGATCCGACAAGCCGCCGGTGGCGACCGCGTGCGTCATGACGCGCGCCAGCTCGCGCCGCGCATCGGCGCTGATCGTTGCCGGTCGCGTGCCGGTGGCGGCTGGGGTTGGGGTAGCAGACGAGCTCGGCGCCTGCGCCACCGCGGTCGGCCGCAACATGGCATCGAGCACCACGTCCATTGGCTCACTTTGCGAGGCGGCGAGCGCGCTGGTGGAGCGGCCGGCGATTTCGATGCCGGTCTTGGCTGCCGCACCGGCGGTGAGCAAGATCAGCACTGCGCCGATCAAGATGCCGACTGCCCACACCAGGCCGCCGAGCAGACCGTCGCGAAACTCCACCTCGTGTTCGGCCGGTTCGCGCCAGCGCGTGCGCATGCGTCCGGCCACGTAGCCGCCGACCATGAACGCGCCGATCTGCTGCATCATGACCCACAGCACTGCCAAGCTGGCGATCAGTTTCGTCGAGGCGCCGACGTTGGGCCATGGCGAGGTCGCCGACAAACCAATCGCGGTGCCAAAGGTGAGAAGCACGAACGAGATCGCGGCCGCCAGCAACGCGCCCGCCAGCACGGCACCCCACTCGACGAAATTGACCCCTGCCACCGGGGCGGCGACGCCCGCGGCTGGGGCCGATCCGACCTGTGTCATGACTATGCCTCCGTTAGCGAAGCCCAAGGGCGCCGAGAATGAACATCACGACCACGATGAGACCGATGATGTAGATGACGTCGTTCATGGCTGATCACCGTCGGGGCGCTGGCGTTGATGGATCGTGCGAGTTCGAACAATGCTCCGGAACAACTGGCGGACGCCCGTGATGTTCCGTGTTTCGGGCCAAATTCCTCCAAAGCAATCCGATCCTTGGGCCGCCAAGCTCCGTCATCGCCACAGCATCGCTGGAGCCGCGTCGGGTCATCCGATGGGCTGGGAACTTTGGTCGCCGATCGGTGGTTGAACTTGAATACGAGTGCTCGATGAGGTTCGTTGACAGGAGCGGGTCATGGCGCGATGTGACGTATGCGGTAATGATTACGACAAGGCCATCCGTATCACCCAAGGCAGCCGGACGATGACCTTCGACAGTTTCGAGTGCGCCATCCATGCCATGGCGCCGCGGTGTGCTCACTGCGACTGTCGGGTGGTTGGTCACGGCATCGAGGCAGGGGACAAGATCTATTGCTGCGCCCATTGCGCCAAGCATCAGGGCGTGAAGAATGTGCGCGACCGCGCGGCCTGAGCTGCCGACAGGCGGTTCGACGCCGACCCGGCCTGATCATCGGCCGCGCTGAGAACGTGTTGGTCGGCTGCGGGAAGAGACAAAGGACCCGCCCGGCCGGCGATGCGGCTATCGGCAGTCGCCAGCAGCCCACCCAACACCTGCCTCAACCCGTAATGATTGCTCAGCGCCTGGAGCGGTGCCATGGCCACAGCGCATTCCCGCCGATCTCGTTCCCGCACATCCGCGAGCCCAGCCCGCCCCGCTCGTGCCCGCAAATCTCAGACCCGAAAACGGCGCCGGTCCGCCACAACAGCACGCTCGCCGCGAAAATGGTCGGCGGCGGTCAACCGCACCAGCGATGCTCTTGACCTGCAACCCAAGGTGTTTGCCGGTGAGGATCCCAAAGCGATTGCGCGATCGCTCAAACGCTCGGCCGAACGCAGCCGCCGGCGCAAGGCGACGCCCTACCGCTCCGCCATGTCGATGCTGACCTTCTATATCAACCGCGCCGGCAATACCCTGTCGAAACGCAGGCTCGATGTGCTGCAACGTGCCAAGATCGAGTTGCGTCGGGCGTTCCATCGCCCATGACGTGAGCCCAGATGATGGCGCGCCGCGCGGGCGGGGTTACTTGTCATGGCGTTTGCGATGGTGATGGCGGTAATGGCCGCGGCCGCCACAGGGGCGCACGATCCACGGTTCGGCCCAGTAGTGACCGCAGCGCCAGCGGGCGTATCGGTAGCCATAGGCGGAGGGCACCGGAAAGTAGGGCGGGCCACGCCAGGCGGTGTCATCGAGAAAGGCGACCGCCGGCGAGCTCGCCAGCACCGTGGCAAGGCACGAGCCGGTGAGGGCCAAAGCCGCGACAATGGTCATGCGCATCTCAATTCTCCCTACCCGAACGGCCGCCTCAGAGCTTCGCCCGACGGCACGGTGCCATCGGCGCCAGGGCCAATGGCACCACCAATCTAGCAGGTTCCGCTCACCCGGGAACAACAGGCTGGCAGCATCGTCAATGCCCGCGGGTGCGCGCGGTCGCTCAAGAGCCGCACGCATTCAAAGCGGGCGAGCCTCGATCGGGGCGTCCGATGCGGGCCGCGGCCGGACCGCAGCTCGTAAACAGGCTTGCAGGTCGTAAACAGGGTTAAAGCCGGCAGCATGGTTTTTGCGCAACAGCCGCTGCCGATGGCCGGCGCCGGGGTCCGTTTGACCCAAGCAACGACGCCGGCGCGCGCACACCCAGGTGCGCTTTGACGCCCGCCATCGGCCCACCCCTGGCAGCGCCATCGCCGACCCCAACGCCCGCGGCCGCCGGCGGCATCGGTCGGGGTTGATCGAGCGCCGGCCGAGCCCGCACATGGTCGCCCGGCGACTGAAGTCGGCCCGCCGAGCAACGAGTGGTGGAACCAACTTTGCAAATTCCCGTTTGGCGACCATCAAGGGCGCCAAGGCGGAGCGTCGTTGCCGATGGTTGGGTCATTCGTAAAGCTCGCTTTGTTTGCCCTGGGTCTGGTGCTGATTGAGCCCCTGGTGCCGGGGACAGGCCTGCTCGGGGCGGAGACGCCGCCACCACCGGCCCCGGGCGATGCCGGGACGGCCGCCATCCATTCCGAGCTCATTGGCGCTCCCGTCTACGCCGCCGACGGTGTCCTGGTCGGCGAGGTAGCCGACATTTCCTATGACGAAGACGACCAGCCAAGACGCGTGCGCATGACCAGCAGCACGAGCTTGGGGCTCGGGACGCGGACGCTCGAAATTCCCGCCGGGCTCTTCACCGTGCTGCGGGGCGCGGTGGTCATCGATCTGCCCGCAGAGGCGGTGAGCGCGCTGCCAGAGTTGGCCGAGCAGGAGGACGAGCGCTAACGTCGGGCCGCAACGGTTGGGGAACTCGCTCGGCGGCAACGACGTTTCCAAGCACTCGTTGCAATTTTGCGGCGGCAATTTTGCGATCATCGCGCCCCTCCCGAACCACGTGTGCCTCGCCACCCCCCGTGTCCCCCTTCCAATGCTTGAGCGCCTGATCGTCCCCGTCCTTGCCGCGGCATGCTTGGCCGGCTCTGGCTTCACATTCGGTGACGCCGAACACGACCGCACGGTGGCAGTTGCCGGCGCGGCGGCCGCCGCTCCCAACATCCAACGAAGGGGCCAGCTCGTGGTGACGGCGGATTGGTTCGATCAGCTGTTTGGCGCTGCGCCTGGCGATGACTGGGACCGCGACAGCGACGAGCGCGGGCGGCGTGCCCATCGCCACGGCCACGGCGAGGCACCGGAGCCGCACGCCGGCGTGGGCCATTTTCGGACCATGTGCGTGCGCCTGTGCGACGGCTTTCCGATCCCCATGAGTTTCAGCACCGTGCGCTCGCGCTTTGCCGGCGATGCGCGGCGCTGCGCTGAGGCCTGTCCGGGGGCGCGGCTTTATGTCTACCCCAATCCCGGCGGGGAGCTGGCGGATATGGTCGATCTAAAAGGCCACCCTTACCGCGAACTGCCCACCGCCTTCCTCAACCAACAGACCTACACCGCAAACTGCACCTGCCACGGCAATCCTTGGGACGCGGAGGCGGTGGCGCGTCATCAAGCCTACGCGGCGGCGGCGCGGCGGCAGGCCGAAGAGCAGACGGGCAAACCCTCGGCGAACTCGGCCGAACGCACCCAGCGCGCGCGGCGTTGGGCCGAGAGCCACTCCGAGACCGGCGAACGCCGCTAGCGTGGCCACGCCGCTGAATGGGCCAGGTCGCCCCAGCAGCGCCAAGCGCCTGCCGGGCGCCGATCAATGCAACTTCACGTGCGGCTCGGTGCGCCGGGTAATGAGGCGAACGAGGGTATCGAGCGAAACTTTGGTCACCCCGTGCAAGGCCAGCTGATGCAGCTTATAGAGCGACTTGTACATCAGGCGGGCAATTAAGCCCTCGATGAATAGGTTGCGCCCGATCAGCCGTCCCATCAGGCTGCCGACCGTCGAATATTCACCGAGCGCAACCAGCGAACCGAAATCGCGGTAGTGCCAGTCGATGAGCGGCTGACCGGCGAGGCGCCGGCGCATCTGTTTCAGCATATGCGTCGCCTGCTGATGGGCAGCCTGCGCCCGCGGCGGCACGGGTTGGTCGTGCCCGGGCCAGGGACAGGCGGCACAGTCGCCGATGGCAAAGATATTGGGATCGCGCGTCGTCTGCAGCGTCGGCAGCACCACCAGCTGATTGAGCCGATTGGTTTCGAGGCCGGCGATATCCTTCAGCACCTCGGGTGCCTTGACGCCCGCGGCCCACACCACCAGCTCGGCCGGAATCAGCCGACCGCTCGCAAGCCGGAGGCCGTTGGGCAATACCTCGGCAACGCGCGCCGATGTGTGCACGACCACGTCCAGCCCGTCGAGCAGCTTGGCGGCCGCCTCAGATAGCCGCTCGGGCAGCGCCGGCAAAATGCGGTCCGCCGCCTCGATCAAGTGAATCTTGATGTGCTTGTCGGGGTCGATGCGATCGAGCCCGAAGGCGACCAGCTGGCGCATGGTCCGATGCAGCTCGGCGGCGAGCTCGGTTCCGGTCGCGCCGGCCCCGACAATTGCCACCTGCAACTGCTCTGCTCGCAGCGGTTCGGGTTGGGTATGCGCCCGGATCAAGGCGTTGACCAGTCGGCGATGGAACCGCTCGGCTTCGGCCTGGCCCTCGAGCAGGATGGCGTTGGCCTTGGCGCCGGGCGTGCCAAAGTCGTTGCTGAGGCTGCCGATGGCGATGATCAAGGTGTCATAGGGCACCAGCTGCGGCCCGCTGACGATGCCGCCGTCCTCGTCGCTGACCGGGGCCACGGTGACAAGCCGGCGCTGCCGATCGATACCGTTCATCTCACCCAAGCGATAGCGAAATCCATGCCAGTGCGCCTGCGCCAGATAATCGAGCTCGTGCATGGAGATATCCATGCTGCCGGCGGCGATTTCATGCAGCAGCGGCTTCCACAGGTGGGTGCGCTTCTTGTCGATGAGCGTGATCGCCGCCTTGCCGTGCCGGCCGAGCTTGTCGCCAAGGCGCGTCGCCAATTCCAGTCCACCGGCACCGCCGCCAACCACGACGATCTGGTGCAGGCGACTGCGGCCGCCGGCGTCCGTGGTGGCGGCGTGCGCCCTAAGGCTCATGTCTGCTTCAGTCATTCTCGACCTGCCGCCGGGGCGCTCGTTTCGATCGTGGCCGGCCCGCGACCCTTGCGGTCGCGAGCCGCCGCGCCCGCCCGTTGCCGAGGCGCCGCGCGCGGGCCAATGCCGCTATAAGCCCTGGCGCGCGATGCGCCAAGCTCACCGCAGCGGCCCAACACCGGCTTATCCCGTCAGGCGGCCGTCCCGCGCTCAGCGCGCGCTTGCATTTTCCCGGCCGCAAGCCCAACACTTCAGGACTTCGAGGCTGTCGCGGCCAGTTGCGCCAGCGCCGATTGGCGCTTACCAGGCCCGCGCACTGGCCGCCTAACTGGGAGCAAGACTGCGCATGTCGACCAGACTACCCAACGCGAGCGATGTGGTGATCGTCGGCGCCGGCAACGCCGCCTTGTGTGCCGCGCTGGCAGCGGCAGAAAGCGGCGTATCCGTGCTGGTGCTCGAGCGCGCCCCCGAGGCGGAGACGGGCGGCAACAGCCGCTTCACCGCCGGGGCCTTCCGCTGCGTCTATGACGGGGTCGAGGACCTGGCGGCGCTGATGCCGGATTTGACCGCGGAGGAAATAGCCAACACCGATTTTGGTACCTACACCGAGGCGCAGTTCTTCGACGATATGGGCCGGGTCACCGAGTACCGCACCGATCCCGAGTTGTGCGAACTGCTGATCACGCGCAGCAAGGACACGATGCGGTGGATGCGGGACAAGGGCATCCGCTTCGCGCCGATCTACGGTCGCCAGGCCTTCAAGATCGACGGCAAGTTCAAGTTCTGGGGCGGCTTGACGGTGGAATCCTGGGGCGGCGGCCCCGGCCTGGTCGACGGGCTGACCAAGGCCGCGCATCGGGCCGGCATCACCATTGCCTATCAGGCACGGGCGCTGTCCCTGATCGGCGATGACGCCGGCGTCAGGGGCGTACGCGTGCGCTCTGCGGGCAGGACCAGCGAGATCGCGGCCAAGTGCGTGGTGCTGGCCGCGGGCGGCTTTCAGGCCAACGCCGAATGGCGCACGCGCTACCTGGGGCCCGGCTGGGAGCTGGCCAAGGTGCGCGGCACGCGCTTCAACACCGGTGACGGCATCCGCATGGCGCTCGACATCGGCGCCCAGCCAACCGGCAATTGGTCGGGAGGTCACGCCGTCGCCTGGGATCGCAACGCCCCCGAATTCGGGGACCTGTCGGTGGGGGACAACTTCCAAAAGCACAACTATCCGTTCTCGATCATGATCAATGCCAACGGCGAGCGCTTCCTCGACGAGGGCGCCGACTTTCGCAACTACACCTACGCCAAATACGGTCGCGTGATCCTGGCGCAGCCGGGCCAATTCTGCTGGCAGGTATTCGATGCCAAGGTGTTGCACCTGCTGCGTGACGAGTACCGCATCAAGCGCGTCACCAAGGTGCGCACCGAAACCCTGGAGGAGCTCGTTCAAAAGCTCGACGATGTCAATCCGGCTAAGGCGCTGGCCACCATCAAGGCCTACAACGCCGCCATCAAAACCGACGTGCCATTCAATCCCAATGTCAAGGATGGACGCGGGACCGTCGGGCTGGCAATTCCCAAATCCAACTGGGCGGTGGTGCTCGATACACCGCCGTTCGAGGCCTACGCCGTCACCTGCGGCCTCACCTTCACCTTTGGCGGCCTCAAGATCGACACCAGCGCGCGCGTGATCGACACCGACGGCGAGGTGATCCCGGGCCTGTACGCGGCCGGCGAGCTGGTCGGCGGACTGTTCTATTTCAACTATCCCGGCGGTAGCGGGCTGATGAACGGTGCCGTGTTCGGCCGCATCGCCGGCAGCGCCGCCGGCCAGCGGGCGGCGCTCTAGTCCAACGGCACCGGCGCCGCCCAGAACTGCCGCGCCGCCACCAGCGCCGCGATGACGCGATCGCCGGCGGCGTCGTCCGCGGCCGATGCCCGCAACGGGTCGCGCGGCAACAGCTTGTGGGCCAGCAGCAGTCGCGCCAGGTCCCAGCGCGTGCCATCGTTCAGCCGCTGGGCCTCGTGCACAAACAGCGCCGCGGCGGTGGCGTGATAGATGCCGGTGGCGGCCTGCCGCGCTACCCGCGCGTCGGCTGCAGCCGCAGCGTGCTCAATCAGGGCGAACGCCGCGCCGATCCGCTCGCTGAGCGGCCTGGCAAGCTCGGCGGGAGCGGCGGCAATCATGGCCTCGAGCCTTGCCTGCAGCAGCCGATGCGCCGCCGTCTTGCTGGCGGCGCGCACCACGTCGAGGGCAATGATATTGCTGGTGCCTTCCCAGATCGAACCGAGGTGCGCCTCGCGCAACAGGCGCGGCTCGATCCATTCCTCAATGTAGCCGTTGCCGCCACGCATCTCCATGGCATCGCCGGCAACCTTGCGCGCATCGCGGCAGGCGCGCAGCTTGATGAGCGGCGTCAGGATCCGTCGCAGGGTCTCGGCCTCGGCCTCCCCGCGATCGGCGCGTTCCAGGCAGTCGGCGCTATAGAAGGCCACGCTGAGGGCGGCCTCGGCCGCAAGGATCATCTTGATCAGTTGCCGGCGCACCAATGCCAGATCGAGCAGGCGCTGACCGAAGGCACGGCGACCAAGCGCCACCGTCAGCGCCTCATGCACGGCCCGTCGCATCAGCCCGGTCGAGCGCACGCCGTTGGAGAGCCGCGACTGGTTCACCATCTCTGCTATCTGTTTGAATCCGGCCCCAACATCGCCGATCAGCCAGGCCACGGCGCCCTCGAGGCTGATCTCGCCCGAGGCCATGGCGCGCGTGCCGAGCTTGTCCTTGAGGCGCACAATGCGATAGCGGTTGGGCGCCCCGGAAGGCATCAGGCGCGGCATCAGGAACAGGCCGAGGCCGGCGGTGCCGCCGGGGGCGCCGTCGGGCCGCGCCAACACCAATGCCAGATCGGCATCGGCGTTGGAACAGAACCACTTTTCGCCGAACAGCCGCCAATGATCGCCACAGCGCTCAGCGCGTGTCGTGGTGGCGCCGACGTCGGAGCCGGCCAGCCGCTCGGTCATGAACATGGCGCCCTGCAGCTGGCCGTCGCCGGTGGCGGCCAACAGGCCCGGCAGATAGCGCGTCACCAGCTCATGATCGGCGTAGCGGCGGATGGTGCGGGTCAGGCTATCGGTCATGTTGACCGGACACAGCAGTCCGAACTCCGACTGCGCGAACAGGTAAGTGAGCGCATACTTGCTGGCGGCGGACAGCGGTTGGCTCCAGCCGAGAGCCGGCCGGTGCGACAGTGCCGCCAAAGCCAGTTCGTCGAAGGCGATGCGCTCCATGGCACGGTAGGCTGGGGCCTTGACGATCGTCTGGCGATCCTCGCCAAGGCGGGTACGCGGTTCAAGCCGCGGTGGCATCCGGTCGGCCTCGCGCGCCAACTCGTCGAGGCGACCCCCCACTAGCCGCCCGAGGCGGCCGAAATGCTGCGCCATGTGCTCACGCTCGGCGGCGCTAACGTAGATCTCGAGCAGACCCTTGAGCGAGGGATCGGATGCGTAAAAGTCGAGCCCGGTCGATTCCGGCGACGGCGAAACTGTTGAACCGGACTTGCGTGGCTCGACGTTCATGGCCATTAATCATCCGATTGTGAAGCCTCAAGGTTGGTAAACATGCACTATACCACGCTCGGGAAGACGCAATTGAAAGTGAGCGTGGCCGGGCTCGGCTGCGGCGGCAACAGCCGCATCGGCCTCGGTACCGGCCTCAGCGCGGCGCAGTCGGTGGCCCTGGTGCAGGAGGCGCTCGATCTCGGCGTCAATTTCCTGGACACGGCGGCGGCCTACGGCACCGAGGCCATCGTCGGCAAGGCCATCAAGGGACGGCCGCGCGACAGCGTCGTCATTTCCACTAAGAGCCACGTCTCTGCCGACGGCAGTCCGCTCTCGGGCGCGCAGGTTGTCGCCAATCTCGAAGCCTCGCTGGTTGCGCTCGACATGGACTATGTCGACGTTTTCCACCTGCACGGCCTGTCGCCCAAGGCCTATGACCACGCCATGGCCGAGATCGTGCCGGCGCTGTTACGCCAGAAGCAGCAGGGAAAACTTCGCCACCTGGCAGTATCGGAGACGGGGCCGCGCGATCCCCAGCACAGCATGCTCACGCGCGCGGTCGAGGCAGGGGTATGGGAGGTGGTGATGCTGGCCTTCCACATGCTGCACCAGAATGCGCGTCGGCCGGTGCTGGAGCGTACGCGCGCCAATGGCGTTGGCACGCTGTGCATGTTCGCGGTGCGCAACATCTTCAGCAAACCGGGGCTGCTGCCAAAGACCGTCGCCGACCTGATCGCCGAGGGCACGCTCGCCGAGGAGGGCATCGAGCCGGCAAATCCGCTGGGCTTTCTGGTGCATCCTGATGGTGCGCTGAGCATCGTCGATGCCGCCTACCGCTACGCCCGGCACGAGCCAGGCATCGACGTGGTGCTGTTCGGTACCGGCAACGCCGCCCACCTCAAACGCAATATCGCCTCGATCCTGAGCCCGCCGTTGCCGGCCGACGACGTGGCCCGCCTCAATCGCTACTTCGGGCACCTGGTGGGCGTCGGTCTCGATCTGCCGGACCGGATGCACGAACCGAAGGCCAGGGGCTAACGCCACGGCCTGCAAGCCTCGGCCGCGCTGCCCGGCAGCGACGGGCGGCGCAGCGTTAGCGCTTGGCTGCCCTGGCAGTGCGTGCAGCCTTGGCGAGGCTTGCAGGCTTGGCGGCCTTTGACTTGCCGGCGCTGGCAGCCTTGGCCGCCGGCGGCGACGATGCGGGCGGTACCATCCGGCGGCGGCGATGCTTGAGGCGGGCTTCGAGCCAGGCCTTGAGCACCACGGCGTTGTTGTAGAGCTCATCGCGCGCGGCATAGAGCAAGGTCACCGGCTCGCGCTCGAGGCGAGCCATGATGCGATCGGCCGCGCTCGCCGCCGGCTCGTGCTCGAGCTCCCGGCGATAGGCGGCGACGAAGGATTGCCAAGCGCCCTTATCGGCGTGCACCTGCCGGCGCAGCGCGTCGCTCGGCGCAACGTCCTTGAGCCAAAGGTCGATCTTCGCCGCGGCCTTGGCAACGCCGCGCGGCCACAGCCGGTCGACCAGGATGCGCGCCCCGTCGCTGGCCGTGGGCTCCGCGTAGATGCGTTTCACCGCCAAAGCCCGCGACGGCGGTGACGGCGTTGGCTTGCCAGACGGCATGACGTGCGCCCACCCCTGTCCGCCTCAATCGGTCGGTCCGGCTCGATCCGGCCCGCGCGCGCCCCACGCCACCGCCCGCGAGCCTACGGTGAAAGCCGCACCGGCGCTAGCCGCAGGGCCACCGGCGCGATAAATTGCCGTGGCAAAGCTTGTGGGGGGCTCGGAGGGTCAGCATGCAACGCGCGCACGTCTGGGCAACGTTGTTGCTCGTCCAGCTGTTCGCCGCGCCGCCGACCGCGGCGGTGGCCGCGACCGCCGGCGAGGTCGACGTCATCGTCTCCCGACCCGACCCCACGCAAGCTCAAACGCCGGCGCACAAGCGTTTGTCGGTGCACGGCTTTTTCAATTTGGTCAAGCGTACCGCGGCCAGCCTGACCGGCTACGCGCTACCGCTGACCAAGTGTGAGAAGTGGAGCTTGCCGCGCGACAAGCTGGACGCGGTCAAGCGGGCGGCGGCGCGCCGCGGCCTGCTGGTGACGGAACTTGGGCCCGGTTGGGATCATGTCTTCCAACCAACGCCGCCCGACCTCAATATCGGTGGCAAGCAACGCTCGATGATCGACCTGGCCAGCACCTCCCGGGCGACAACCGGCGTCAAGATCATGTCGGGTCCGGCACCGTCGATGCTGGAGTACGCCTTGACCAAGGACGCCAAGGCGCCAGCCGGCGGCGAGGCTCCCAAACTCACCGTGGCGCTCAACGACCAGACGGTGTTGACCATTGCCCGCAGCAGCGTCGCCATCAAACCCAACCTATGCATCTGGCGCGGCGAGGTCGAGCAGACGGGTGGGTTGGTGACATTGATGTGGTGGCCGAACGGGCAGATGGCGGGCACGGTGCAGGACCGGGGCAAGATCTTCTCGATTCGCCATATGGGCGGCCAATTCTATGCCGTGGTTGAGATGAGCGCCGAGCGCATGCCGCAGGAGCACGCCTCGCTGCCCGCGCAACTGCGCGGCGGCGATCCGAATTTGCGCGATGATCCCCTGGTGCAGCAGGGCGACGCCAGCCTGTTGCATCGCTTGGTAACGGCGGCGCGCCCATCGTTGCCCGCTGCCGCGGCACCGAAGCCAGCGAGCCCGCCCGCCAAGGTTGCAGCCACCAGCAAAGCATCACCTGCCGGCAAGGACGTCGTCATCGACGTGATCGTCGCCTACACCAAAAAAGCCGCCGGCAACTACGGTGATGTCAAGCGCGAGCTCGTCGATCTGGCCATCGAGGAGGCCAATCACTCGTTTCGCATGAGCAATATCGACAGCATCAAACTGCGGCTGGTGCACGCCTACCAGACGGATTACGTCGAGGCGGGTGAGCACTTCCAGCACCTGTGGCGATTTGCCGACCGCGGTGACGGCTACATGGACGAGATCCATGGCTTGCGCGACAAGTATCGCGCCGACGTAGCCGTTCTGATCGTCGATGATGCCGCAGGCTGTGGGTTGTCGACGCGCGTTTATGCCGATGCCGAGGAGGCCTTCGCGGTGGTGCACCACGAGTGTGCCGCGGCATCCTACTCGCTGGCCCACGAGATCGGCCACATCATTGGGGCGCGCCACGAGTTGGCGCTCGACAAGAACATGACCCCGTTTCCCTACGGACACGGCTTCGTCAATGGCAGCAAGTGGCGCGACATCATGAGCTACAAGGTGAGCTGCGGAGGCTGTCCGCGGCTGCCGGTGTGGTCGAGCCCGAACGTACTGGTCAAGGGGGAGGCCGCCGGCACGGCCGAGCTCGACAATGCGCGGGTCATCCTCGAACAGGGCGCGCGCGTTGCCGCGTTCCGCTGAGCCGGCTACAACCGCGGCTTGCCGACGATGGTCACGGTCAGCTGATCGCTTTTCAGCACCGCGCCGGCGACACGTTTGACATCGGCGAGCGTCACGGCATTGATCTTGGCATTGTGCCGCGTCAGATAGTCCGGCCGTTCCCCATCGACCCAGATGCTGAGGAGCGAACTGGCGACCTTGCCGTTGGTGTCGAAGTCGAGCAGATAGGAACCGGTCAGGTAGCGCTTGGCGTTCTCGAACTTGCCCTGATCGGGCCCATCCCGTGCGGTGGTGGCGAGCACGTCCTTGAGGACACCCAAGGCCGCGCCCATGGTATCGTTTTTGGTCGAAAACGCGCCGAGCAGCAGCGAGGTGATGGAATCGTGCACCAATCCGGTCTGTACCGAATAAGCCAGGCCGCGCTTGACACGGATCTCCTCGGTCAGCGAGGCGTCGAAATCACCGCTGCCGATGATGTGGTTTAACACCTCGAGCGCCGGAAAATCCTTGTCGTCGCTGGCGACCGCGGCAAGGCCGAAGGTGGCGGTAGCGGCCGGCAGATCCTTGTCGACCACCACCGGCGCCGGGCTCGGCCGTGGTGCCACCTTAGGCAACAGGTTAACCTCGGCCGCCTCGGGCAGCGCGCCGAACAGGGCATCGAGTGCGGCCGCGGCTGCCTGTTGATCAAGGTCGCCGACGATCACCACCTTAAGCACGCCGCGCGCCAGCAGCTTGGCGTGCTGACTGCTGAGATCGTCGCGCACAATCCGCCCCACCGAATCCGGCGTGCCGTCGGGTGGCCGTCCGTACGGATTGCCGGGAAAGGCCTCCAGGTACCAGCGCTCGATCGCCAGTCGGTTCGGATCATTGGCGGCAAGGGCGAGATCGGTCAGGCGCTGCGACCTTACCCGTTCGATGGCATCGTCATCGAACCGTGGGCTGCTGAGGGCCAGTCGCAACAGCTCGGCCGCCTTCTCGAACCGCTTGCTCAAGGTCTCGAGGCTGCCGTAAACGGCGTCGCGGCCGGCCGCGAGCGAAAGCCGCATGCCAAGTTGTGCCACCTCGGCCTTGAAGGCTTCTTCGCTGAGATCGCCGGCGCCCTCGGTCAACAGGTCGGCCACCATGCTGGCGAGACCCTCTTTGCCGGCGGGATCCTGCGACGCGCCGCCGGCGAAGGCGAACCGCACCGCGATCAACGGCACGCTATGTTCCTCCACCAGCCAGCCCTTGATGCCCTTTGGGCTCACGATCTCCTGGACGGTGAGGGCCCGGCCATCGCTCGGAACCGCGACCACGGCCAGCACCGCCCAAAGCCCGCCGACGAGCGGGCGCGCCAGGCGCCTGAGGCAAGAGGTGATGGCTGACATCAGGCGCTCCTTCCCGCTCATGGCTTGGCGGCCTGCGGCGCGGCGTCGGCTGGCGACCTGGGCGGTGGCAGCAAGGTGCCGGTCACGGAACGCTCGATCTTCAGGTACTCGCCGGCGACGCGCTTGACGTCGTCCAGGCTGCGCATGGCAACGCGGTCGGCGAGCCCGGTGATGTCGGCAATGCTCTGCCCGAAGGCAATGCCCTCGCCGTAGCGGCGCGCCAGTTGCATCTGGTCGTCGGCCTCAAACACGTGGGTCGCCTCCACCGCCGCCTTGGCCCGATCCAACTCCACCTGGGTGACACCTTTGTCGCGAACCTCACCCAGAATGCCGTCGAGGATGGCTTCGACCTTGTCGATGCCGACGCCCTCGAGCGGGATCACAACGAAGGCGATGCGGCCGCTATCGCGGCCGGCGCTGGAGAAGGTGGCCCCCGCCGTCGAGGCCAGCTTTTCCACCACCAGCCGGCGGTAGAGGCGCGAGGTGTCGTCGCCGCCCAGAATGCGCGCCAGCAACTCCAAACTCTCGGCATCACCCGGTGGCCCGGAGGCGAAGCTCGGGGTCAGATAGTAGCGCAACAGGATGTTGGCTCCGGCGCGTGGATCAACGATCTCGACCCGCCGCGCCGCGATTGGTTTGGGCTCGTCGGCGCGCACCGGCCGCACCAGGCCGCGATTGGGTTTGTTGCGCCCATAGGTGGCCTCGGCCAGCGGCCGTACCTCGCCCGGGGTGACGTCACCGGCCACCACCAGCACCGCATTGTTGGGGGCGTAGTATTGCTTGTAGAAAGCGATTGCGTCCTGACGCGACAATTTTGCCATCTCGTGCTCCCATCCGATCGATGGGCGCCGATAGGGGTGGTTCAAGTAGAGCGCCGTCAGCATTTGTTCGCTGAGCAGGCTCAGCGGGTTACCGTCGATGTTGGAGCGTCGCTCGGCGAGGATGACGTCGCGTTCGGTCGTCACTTCGTCCTCGACCAGGCGCAGATTGAGCATACGGTCCGCCTCGAGCTCCATGACGGCACGCAAATTCTCCTTGGCGACGCGCTGGAAGTAGGACGTGGTGTCGTGCGTCGTGGTGGCGTTGTCACGGCCACCGAGCCGGGTAATTCTCCGCGAAAACTCCCCGGACTTGAGTTTGCCGGTCGACTTGAACATCAGGTGTTCGAGGAAATGGGCGATGCCCGACTTGCCCCACGGATCCTCGGCGGCGCCGGCGCGATACCACACCATGTGGGTGACGACCGGCACGCGGTGATCCTCGATCACCACGACCTGCATGCCATTGCCGAGCGTGAAGGTATTAACCGTTGGCTCGGCCTTGGCGCGCACCGTTAACAGCAGGAGGGCGGCAAAAGCCAAGAGGAAGCCGCGCCGCCAGCTCGGATTGCACGTCGCACTGATGGACATCCGGGCCGTCCTCGCCGCTCATTTTGGCTAGACCCAAGCTAGCCGGCACACTTGCAAGCGTGGATAGCCTTACCGCCGCCGGCCCGCAAGCCGCCGTGGCGCCGAACGCGGTTCTATCAGGCTGGGTGGTGGTTGGCAGCGCTGGGTGCCAGCGGGCCGCTCAGGGCTAGACTCGAACGTGGTAAACGCAAACTGCGGGCGCCGATTGGCTCGGCGCCCGCAGTGGCAATCGGTCATACCAACGCGGTACTTACTTCTTCTTTGCACCCGGCGCCGCAAACGCGCCGCTCTTGAAGATGTCGGAGGCCTTCGAGTTCGGGCCAACCTTGTCCAGCTCTTTGAAGAAGTTACCGGCCGAGAACCGCTCGTCACCAGCGTTGCAGGCGTCATAGCCGCGCAGAGCCGTGCGGCTCAGGTCGGCAAACTGCTCAGGCGACATCTTGGCCTGCCGCGAGCGGTCGAGATTGTCCCAGAACGCCTTATAGTCCTTCGCGCAGTCGGCTGCCAACGCCGGGGCGCTCAGCGCAGCGACGGCAACGAAAGCAAGTGCAAAACGCTTCATATTGATCTCCCTATAACTGCCAATGATCTCCCGATCAGGAGCAGCGACGCGTCTTTCGTCGCTCGCTGTGTGCAGATACGAGTCAGCTCTAAAAAGGTTTCAAAGTCCAGGCAAAAAATGCACATTAAAAAGCACGTAATTGTTTACACTCAAGGCCCCTAGCGGCCTCCGGCGGGGGCCCAAATAGCCCGCTCCGCCCGCGGAATTGCCGGGCTGGGCAGCATTCTGTGGCGTAAGCTGCCGCCGGTGCTTGACCTGTCCGCCAATCTGGTCACAGCTTGTTTCAGGCGAGGTTTTGCCACAGGGCTGGGTTGGGCCGAGATCCCAAATGCCGTTGTCCAGGGAGCAGCTGATCGAGGCGCTCGGGCGTGTGGCCCAGGGTGACCAGGCTGCCTTTAAAGCCGTGTACGCGGCTACCTCTCTGAAACTTTATGGCATCGTCGTCCGTATCTTAGGGCGCCGTGATCTGGCTGACGAAGTCTTACAGGAGGTCTACGTCCGAGTGTGGCAAAGCGCAGCCGATTATGACCCCGTGACCAGCTCGCCGATTACCTGGCTCGCCACCATCGCCCGCAACCGCGCTCTCGACGAGGCCAAGCGTAAGTCGATGGTATCGCTGGAGGAGAGCCCGCAGCTGCTGCAATTGCCGAGCGATGACGACCCCGCCGCCAGCTACGAGGAGATGGAGCAAACGCGACGCCTGTATGCCTGCCTCAACGAACTCGAACGTGAAAAGAAGGAAATAGTGTTACTCGCCTACCACTACGGTTTGACCCGCGAGGAAATTGCTCGCCGGTTGAATCGCCCCGTACCAACCGTAAAAACCTGGCTGCGCCGTAGTTTGGAGCAGATCAAGAGCTGTCTTGGTCAATGACTGAGGAAGACGACATCGACGGATTGGCGGCCGAGTACGTGCTTGGCTCCCTCAATCCCGGCGAACGCACCGCGGTCGATCAACGCCGGCGCGGCGATCGGGCGTTGGCGGACGCCATCCGCGCCTGGGAGCGGCGGCTTGGACCTCTGAACCGGCGCGTGGGCGAGATCGAGCCGCCGGCGCATCTGTTCGAGGCCATCCTGCAACGCATCCAGGCGCCGCGCGCCGCCGAAGTGGTCGAGCTCAGACGTCATGCCAGGCGCTGGCGCGGCATTGCCGCTGGCGCCGCCGCCATGGCGGCATGCCTGGGACTGGCCGTCGGCTGGTTTCTCTACGAGCGGTCGCTGGCACCGGCGCTGCTGGTGGCAGAGCTCTACCGCCCGGCCGGCACCTCGACCGCCGATGAAATCATCAATCCGGCTTTCGTGGTCACGGTCGACGTCGCGGCCTGCCGCATCACCGCACGCCCGGTCACGGCGCAGCCTCGGCCCGGACGCAACTACCAGCTGTGGCTCGTCAACGCCAGCACGCCGGCGCCGCTCGCCGTGCTCGGCGGGCCGGGGGCGGTGAGCGCCCCCTGCCCGCAACAGGTCACGGCGGCGACGCTTGCCAATGCCACGGTGGCCGTGAGCCAGGAACCGGACGGCGGCTCGCCAACCGGGGTGCCAACGGGACCATTTACCTTCCTCGGCCGGCTGATGGCCCCGGCGCCCGTGCCCGGGCGGGCACCATCGCGATGAGCCTTGCTCCCGAACCCCGATCTCAGACCAACCGAGGGAGGCTCAAGCCATGATCGGCCTGCGCATCGCTGCTGCCGCGGCAGTGGCCGCCGCTCTGGTCTTCGGCGCCGGCCCACCGGCCAAGGCGCAGGGCGGCGAGGAACGCGTGCCGCTCATCATGTCAAAGCTGCCGCCGGCGGGCTCCCAGCTCTACAATGCCATCAAGCGCCACGCCGGCAGGGCCAAGGGGCAAGTGCTGACCTTGACCAAGACCGAGATGTGGGCGGTGCCCAAACGCAATGTCGAGGCGGTGAAGCGGGCGGCGGCCCGACACGGCGTTGGCGTCGATCAGCTCGGCAACGACTGGAACCACGTGTTCCACTCGGCGCCCAGCGACATGAAGATGGACGACAAGCAGCAATCGATGGTCGACCGCGCCAAGTCCTCGCGCGCCAGCATGGGGGTCGGGATGATGATGGCGCCGCGCGCCCCGACCGTCGAATACGCGCTCACCAAGGACGCCAACAGCCCGGCGGCGGCGCACGACGCCGCCAAGATCATCGTCAAGCTCAACGCCGACAAGGTGTTGACGATCACGCGTGTCAGCGTCGACATCAAGCCCAGCATGTGCGTTTGGCGTGGCACGGTCGACGGCACCGACGCGCCGGCAACGATCATGTGGTGGCCGGGCGGCAAGATGGCCGGCACCGTGCAGCACGAGGGTCGGATCTACTCGATCCGGCACGTGGGCGGGGAGATGCACGCCGTCGTCGAGATGGGCGAGGATCGGATGCCCGAGGAACACGCGCCGATGCCGGCGCGCATGCGCAACAACGACCCCAATTTGCGCGATGACCCGCTGCTCCAGCAAGGCGACGCCAGTCGCCTCAGGCCGGTGACCGCCGGCATGCAGCCGGTGCCGCCACCGGCGCGCCGGCAACAGCCAAAGCTCGCCGCCGGCCAGGGCAAGCTCATGCCCGGCAAGGCCAAGGCCGCACCGGCGAGCAAAGACATCGTCATCGACGTGCTGGTTGCCTATACCAAAAAAACCGCGAGCAACTATTCCGACGTCAAGCGCGAACTGATCGATCTCGCCATCGAGGAGGGCAACGAGTCGTTCCGCATGAGCCATCTCGGCAACATCAAACTGCGGCTGGTGCACGCCTATCAGACCGACTATGTCGAGGACGATGGTGAGCACTTCGACCATCTCTATCGCATGGTCGACAAGGGCGACGGCTACATGGAAGAAGTGCACGGCCTACGCGACAAGTACCATGCCGACGTGGTGGTGCTGATCGTCGACGACGCCAGCGGTTGCGGCCTGGCGACGCGGGTGTTCGCGGAGGCCAGCGACGCCTTTGCGGTGGTGCACCATGAATGTGCGGCCTCGTCCTATTCGCTGGCCCACGAGATCGGGCATCTGATCGGCGCGCGCCACGATACCTCGATCGACAAGAACATGGTGCCGTTCCCCTATGGGCATGGCTTCGTGAACGGCACCAAGTGGCGCGACATCATGAGCTACAAGGCCAGTTGCGGTGGCTGTCCACGCCTGCCGGTGTGGTCGAGCCCCAAGGTCCTGATCAGAGGCGAGCCGGCCGGCACGCCCGATCTCGATAATGCCAGGGTGATCTTGGAGCAGGCCGCGCGGGTTGCCGCGTTCCGCTAGCGCGGTGCCGCGCTCAGGCGGAAGCCCTGATAGCCGTTGGCGGCGATTTCGTTGCAGCGCGCCACGTACTTGGGAAAGCCGCCGATATAAGGCATGAACACCCGCGGCTTGCCGGCAATGTTTGCCCCAAGGTACCACGAAGCGCAGGTATAGCGCAGCGTGCGGCCTGCCACCTCACCCACATGCTCGCCCCAGGCCGCCTCCGCCGCGGCCTCGGGCTCTGCCACCCGGTAGCGCTGCCCGCGCATGAAGCCCAACAGGTCGGCGATCCACTCCACGTGCTGCTCGATGGTGGGCAACATGTTGGTGAGCACCGACGGGCTACCCGGCCCGGTGATCATGAACAGGTTGGGGAAGCCGGCGATGGCGACGCCCAGATAGCTCTGTGGCCCGTCGCGCCATTTGTCGTTGAGCGCCAAGCCGTCGCGGCCGCGGATGTCGATCCTGTTGAGCGCCCCGGTCATGGCGTCGAAGCCGGTGGCGAACACGATGGCATCGACCTGGTAACTGACACCGTCGGCCGTAACGCCGGTGGCGGTGATCGCCTCGATTGGCGCCGAGCTGACGTCGATCAAGCTGACGTTGGCGCGGTTGAAGGTCTCATAGTAGCCGATGTCCACACACAGCCGCTTGCAGCCGATGGTGTTCTTCGGCGCCAGCAGTTCGGCGATGCGGGCATCGCTGACCTTATCCCGAATCTTGCCGCGGACGAACTCGGCGGCGCTGTCATTGGCCTGTTGGCTCACCATCAAGTCCTGGTAGGCGCCGAGGAACCACAAGCCGCCGTGATCCCAGCGCCGCTGGTATTCCCGCCGGCGCTCCTGCGGCGAGGTCTCAAGCGCCAGCTTGTCGCTATAGTCGAAATCGATGCCGGTCATGGTCGTCTTGGCCCGGGCCCGCAGCATCGGGTAGTTCGCCTTCACCTGGGCGAGGTAGCCACGCTCGAGCGGACCGTTGTGCGCCGGCACCGCGTAGTTGGCCGTGCGCTGGAACACATAGAGGTGCGCCGCCTGGCGGGCGATGATCGGGATCGACTGCACCGCCGATGAGCCGGTGCCGATCACGGCCACGCGCTTGCCGCTGAAGTCGACCTCCGCGTGCGGCCAATAACCGGTATGATAGCGCTCGCCCTGGAAGCTGTCGGTACCGTTGAAGCTCGGCAGGTTGGGGGCCGACAGGCAGCCGGTGGCCATGATGCAATAGCTCGCCTCGAAGCGCGCGCCATCGCTCGCCACGATCCGCCAGCGCCCGGCGCCGGCGTCGAACCCCGCGGCGGTCACTTTGGTATTGAAGCGGATGTCGCGGTAGAGGTCGAAGCGCTCCGCCACGTGCCGGGCATAGCGCAAGATCTCCGGCTGTGCGGCGTAGCGCTCGCTCCAGTCCCAGTCCTGCTCGAGGGCGGCGTCGAACTGGTAGGAATACTGCACACTCTCTACGTCGCAGCGGGCACCGGGGTAGCGATTCCAGTACCAGGTGCCGCCGACGTCGCCGCCGGCTTCGAGCACGATCGCCCGAAATGCGAGGCCGCGCAGGCGATGCAGCATGTACATGCCGGCGAACCCCGCACCGACGATGATCACATCAAAAGCCGCGTCTGGCGCCGCGCCGGGCCGAGGTTGTGTTTGCATGTTGGAGGCTTGTCCCTGCCTGAAATCGCAACACCCCTGCGGCCGCCTAGAACGTCTCGAGCAGCCTGCCGAAGCCGGCGATCGGCTCGCGAATATCATTGCTGCGCAGGGCGTGCCAATAGGTGGCGGCATTGATGGCGACGACCGGCTTGCCGAGCCACAGCTCGGCCGCCGCCGCCAGCCGCAGCATGGACAGATTGGTGCCGACTTGCACAATGGCATCGACGTCGTCACCGTCGAGCCGCTGCAAGGCGTCGCGGCATTGGCCCGGCGACACGCTCGCGATCGCCGTCCACGACGTGCATTCGAGGGCAAGATCACGCACCACCTCGAAGCCGGCATCGCTGAAATAGCGCTTAACCTCGGCATTCATGACCGGCCAGTAGGGCGACAGGATCGCGATCCGTGCCACCCCGCCGTAGGCCCTCAGTGCGGCGGCGGCGGCATGACTGCCGATGCTGATGCGCAGCCCGGTCGCCTCCTCGATGCGGCGCACGAACTCATCGGCGCCCTTGCTGCCGCCCAGGAAGCTCAGGCCGGACATGCCCATCACCAGGTAGTCGGGCTCGCAGGTCATGACGCTGTCGATGGCGGCCGTCACATTGCTGCCAATGGTGGCGATGCCGGCATTGAATGTGTCGTTGCTGAGCGCCTTGACGTTTGGCGTGAAGATGCGGCTGAAATGGTTGCTGACACCGGCCGGACGTAGGTCGTCGAAGTCGGGCTGCACCACGGTGTTGGTGGACGGGGCGAGAACACCGAATTTGCGCCGCCAGCCCAATTGATCCGGCATCCCTCGTCTCCCTTGCCCCAATTGCTGTCGTCGACACGGGCTCGTATCTTGCGCGCTATTCTCCGGCGCTGGCAAGCGGGCCTTGGCGCAGGCCGGCAATGCCTCGGGTGGCAGGTTGAGGGCAATGGCAATGCGCAATCGCAAGCGGGTTTTCTACAACAGCCATGGCGAGGAGCCGCTCTACGCCATGATCCGCGCCGCCGCCGGCGATGGCGTCGAGGTGCTCACGCTCGAACGCGACGATGCCGGCGAGCGCCGGGCGAAATTGGCCGAGGCCGACGCCGTGATCGTGGCCGCCACCCGCTTCGGTGCGGAGCTGATCGCGGCCGCACCGCGCCTTGAGTTCGTGCACCATCAAGGCGTCGGCTACCACGACACCGTGGCCTGGCAGGCGCTGGCTGCGCGCAACATTCCGTTGGCGCTCACGCCCGGGGGGACGGCGGAAAGCGTGGCCGAGCAGACCATCATGTTCATTCTCTCGCTCATGCGCCTCCTGCCCTACGCCGACAGCGAGCTGCGGCAGGGCCGCTTCCACATCAACAGCATCCGCCCGCTGACCCGGGATCTGGCCGGCCGCACGGTTGGGATCGTGGGTCTCGGCCGCATCGGCAAGGCGGTGGCGCGGCGGCTGCAGCCATTCGCGGTCAAGGTCATCTATCACGACATCCTGGCGATGCCGCCGGCGCTCGAGGCCGAACTCGGGGTGACCCGGTCGGATTCGAGGACCTGTTGGCGCGAGCGGAGATTGTGACCCTGCACGTGCCGCTCACGCCCGCGACCCGCAAGATCATCAACCACGCCAGCCTGGCTCGCATGCGCGCCGGCGCCTACCTCATCAATACCTGCCGCGGCGGCGTCCTCGATGAGGGCGCGCTGGTCGCGGCGCTGGCGCGCGGCCATCTGGCCGGCGCCGCGCTCGACGTGTTCGACCCCGAGCCGCCGCCGCCCGGCCACCCGCTGTACGGCTTTCGCAACGTGGTTCTGACACCGCACATCGCCGCCGGTACGCGCGATGCCTTTATGGCGAAAATGGCGTTTGTGTTCGCCAATCTCGACCGCTACTGGCGGGGCGACCCGGTCGAGAACCTGGTCGACCTCGCCGCCGCGGCCGCGCCCTAGACCGCCGTCCCGAACTTGCGCATCATGCCAACCGCCGGTAGCCGGCCGAGGAAGGTTTTTTTGCATGCTTTTCACCCTGAGCGAGCTTGAAGCAGCGGTTGGCCTGGTGCGCACCGTGGTAGCGCCGACGCCGCAGCATGCCTGGCCTTTGCTCGCCAAACGCACCGGCGCCGAGGTCTGGGTCAAGCATGAGAACCACACCCCGATTGGCGCCTTCAAGGTGCGCGGTGGCGTCACCTATATGGACGCGCTCAAGCGTGCCGGCGGCGCACGCCACGGCGTGGTGACGGCAACCCGCGGCAACCATGGCCAGTCGATCGCGCTCGCCGCGGCGCGCGCCGACATCCCTTGCACGATCTTCATTCCGCACGGCAACTCGCCCGAGAAGAACGCGGCGATGCAGGCCTTCGGCGCCAAGCTGGTGGTGATCGGCGCCGATTTCGATGAATGCCGGCCGCACGCGGCGCGCTTTGCCGACGAGCACGGCTGCCATTACGTGCCCTCCTTCCACGCCGATCTCGTCAAAGGCGTCGCCACCTACG
>Ga0126384_10000061_pt1 | contig 41420 bp, 30 predicted proteins | sample PanSoiMetPlot_36_FD_92543 | JGI IMG/M metagenome (GOLD analysis project Ga0126384, IMG submission 92543) | Tropical forest soil microbial communities from Panama - MetaG Plot_36 | ecosystem: Environmental > Terrestrial > Soil > Tropical forest > Bulk soil | place: Panama | collected 2016-02-17 | reverse complement strand
TGGCAATTAAGGGCTTGTTAGAGCTGCGGAGACGGTCGCTGCAATGCGCCGATCGAATGGCCGCCTTCGTTATCGGCTTATGCGAAATCCTGGATCTCAGATCTAAATCATAAAATCCTCACGCCTTAACGATGCACCTCTTGTCAGCGGTGTAGTATAATCCGATTCACTTTTACGAAACGACAAATCACAAATCCGAAGGTAGTAGATTCGGGAGGAGGAAGAAAATGAAAGCACTCAAGGCCCCCGAAAGAGGCGCCCGCCCATCGGATTGTCACAAGAACGAAGGCACCGTCAAAGTTTTCTCAAAGACGATCACCGTTAAGACGCACGAACGAACCGATCTGGTAAACCTCAACGAGGAGATACGCGAATTTGTAAAATCAACCGGAGTTAAGGATGGCTACGTTCAGCTGTCCTCTCTGCATACGACTGCTGGCCTGATTGTCAACGAATGGCAGGACGCCCTCCTGTCTGACGTCAAGAGTCTCGCGGAGAGTATTGTGCCTCGTGATACTTATTACAAACACAACGATCCGGAGCTTTCGGATTGCGATCGCCACAACGCAGACTCCCACTTGAGAAATGTTGTGCTCGGTCATAGCGCAACAGTACCGATCGAAAAAGGCGCTTTGGTATTGGGGCGCTGGCAGAGCGTGATCCTGGCGGAATTTGATGGCCCTAACCAGCGAAATGTATTCCTGCAGGTATTCGGTATCTAGAGCCTGAACTCCGGATTCGCCTGCGGCTTCGATATACTCATCTTAGAGAGAAGGAAGGCGCTCAAAGCGCCTGGCTGGACCCCTCAATTTACTCAGCGCCAGCGTATTCATCAGTCCTTCACATAATCATCGTTCAGGCTTCTTGCAATGCAAGGGGTCTTGACGTGTCGCTCTCGAAAAAAGAAACTCTCTGCCACACCGACAGGCAGACTAAGAGTTTTACGAGAGGGGTAGTCTATTGCAGTCATCTGCTGAAGCTGTAAGCGCACTGCCTATTCGCCGGGGACGCCTGTTACAAGTCCTCGGCGTTGGGTTCGGAATTGCAGTGATAATCGGCAACACAATCGGCGCTGGAATCCTGAGTACGCCTGGAAAGATTGCTCAGGAATTGCCGAACTCCTGGATGTTTATAGGCGTGTGGGTTGGCGGAGGTCTGTATGCGCTTCTTGGCGCCCTTTCAATTGCTGAACTTGGGACGATGATGCCCCGCTCGGGAGGACAATACGTTTTCGCTCACGACGCATTGGGAGATTACGCCGGCTTCATCGTGGGATGGAGCGACTGGATTTCGACCTGCGGTTCCTCGTCCTTTATTTCGCTGGTGATTGTCCAATATGCAAGCGTCCTGGTTCCCTCAATCAAAGGGGTATCGGTCTGGATCGCTTTGGGAATCGTCGTGCTATTCGGAATCATTCAGTGGCGCGGCATTCGCTGGGGAAGCACAGTCCAAAACCTCACAAGCGTATTAAAGACAATGGCGTTTGTAGCGCTGGTGATCGCGTGTTTTGTTTTGTCCGGCCAGAGAGCCGTCTCCGCATCCGTAGTGCCGGAAGTCCCGCGCGGTTTGCAGCTATTCGTCGCGTTGATACTCGCGCTGCAGGGTGTGATTTACACGTACGATGGATGGACCGGGGTTATCTACTTTTCCGAAGAGGTTCAAAGTCCGGAGCGCAATATCCCTCGCGCAATGATCGGTGGAGTGCTTTCTGTCATAGCCATCTACCTGCTGATTAATTTGGCCATCGTGTACGTCCTACCGATAACAGAAGTCGCCGGCAGCGATCTCGCGTTGGGCAAGGCGGCTCAAACCATCTTTGGGGAGAATGGTGATCGAATCTTTAGAACGCTGATGATTTTGTCGATGCTGAGTGCGGTCAATGCGTGTCAGCTGATGGCCACGCGAGTGCTGTTTGCGATGAGTCGCGACCGCCTCTTTTTTGCGCAAGCCGCTGGTGCAAATGAGGGAGGTACGCCCACGTTAGCGCTATTCTTTTCGACTTTAGTGTCAGGAATGTTTATCGTCACGGGTACGGTGGATCAGGTATTGGGAGTCGTGGCTTTCTTCTTTGTGGTGAACTATGCGATCTCTTTCGCGGTGATATTTTACTTGCGCCGGCGACAACCAGAGCGAGCGAGGCCATACAGAGCCTGGGGTTATCCGTGGACCACCGGGTTTTCGCTGCTGGGCTCGGTTGGTTTTCTGGTTGGGGCGGTGGCAGGTGATACACGGAATAGCATTTACGCGCTTATTCTCCTCGCCACGAGTTACCCCGTTTTCCGTTTGACCAAGATGTTTGCAAGACGTGTAGCGTAGACTAACAGTTCTCGAGATCTATCGTAACCCCTCTCCTGTCAGACAATTCTCAATTGTCAGTTATTCGTAAATTTCAGATCCAGCTTACTTTTCGATGAGATGTTCATTCGTCACAACCAAGCGTGATGGCTGAACTTGTGAGCATTGCTTCGACCAAAAGAGAATTACCAATCCTGGTCGAAACCAGGAACATCTTAGAAAGGCCAGGCACATTTCATGCAAACGATAATCGAACCATTCAGAGTAAAGGTTGTGGAGCCCATCAAAATGACTACCCGTGGGGAGCGTGATGCTTATTTGAAAGAGGTCGGCTACAACCTGTTTCTGTTGAAAGCAGAAAACGTCATCATAGATCTCCTTACTGATAGCGGCACGGCCGCAATGAGTTCCGAGCAATGGGCAGCGGTTAACCGTGGTGATGAATCTTACGCAGGCAGCTCGAGCTACTACCGTTTCGAAGAGAGCGTACTTGACATATTCAGATTCAAACACGTGATACCGACGCACCAGGGTCGGGCCGCCGAACGAATACTATTTTCCGTATTGACGAAAGCCGATCAGATCATTCCAAACAACACCCATTTCGATACTACTCGCGCCAACATCGAATACGTTGGTGCGCACGCAGTGGATCTCCCGATTCCGGAATTCTACGAGCCTGCGTTGTTTCACCCGTTCAAGGGAAATATGGACGTCGACGCCGTCGAACGATTGGTCGCACGAGTAGGTCCGGGGCGCATACCGTTGGTCATATTGACGGTGACCAGTAATTCGGGAGGCGGACAGCCGGTATCGATGGCCAACATTCGCGCGGTAAAGGAAGTCTGTTCGCGATACGGCGTACCTCTCTACCTGGATGCCTGCAGGTTTGCCGAGAATGCCTACTTCATCAAACTTAGGGAGTATGGCTACAAACAGAAGTCCGTGAAAGAAATCGCACAGGAGATGTTTTCGTTTGCGCATGGCTGCACGATGTCAGCCAAGAAGAATGGTTTGGCGAACATCGGTGGTTTCTTGTGCACTAATGATGACTTCCTTGCGCAACAAGAAAAGGACCTGCTCATTCTAACCGAGGGCTTTCCGACGTACGGCGGCCTTGCTGGAAGAGATCTCGACGCTATTGCGGTTGGTCTACAGGAGGTTGTGCAGGAGGATTATCTGGAGTACCGGTTCGCATCCATAAATTATCTTGGCAGGCACATCTCAGATGCCGCGGTGCCGATTGTTGAACCGCCGGGAGGTCATGCGATTTACATCGACGCAAAGTCGATGCTGCCTCAAATTCCCTCGAGCCAGTTTCCCGGCCAGGCGCTTGCCGTGGAGCTGTACCGCGAAGCGGGCATTCGCTCTTGTGAGATTGGATCGGTAATGCGCGCTTCGAACCGCTGTAGCGATGCAGACGAAACACCACCTGCAATGGAACTCGTAAGGTTAGCGATTCCACACCGAGTCTATACTCAAAGTCACATCGACTATGTGATTGAAGCGCTCCTTTCGGTATACAAACGGCGAGAATCGATCCGTGGTTACAGCATAACTCACCAACCGCCGTTCCTCCGCCATTTCAGCGCTCGCTTCGAACCTTACGATGAATCGCAACCGGTTCGCCCGCTTGCTGCTTGCTCCAACAGTATCCTGGTAGCTTGAAAACTGGTTAAAGGGGAGAGAAATGTTAGACACTTACTTGTACGACACCGAGGTTGGGTGGATGGGAGGCAGAGTAGGGTATTTGCGGTCATCGGCGGACTTACCCGTACTCGAGGTTGCCGCCCCAGCCGAGTTCAATGGACAAGCCAACACATGGACTCCTGAGCAGCTGTTTGTTGCGTCGCTGAACTCGTGCTACCTCGCAACATTTGTCGCCATTGCTGAATTGTCGAAGATCGACTTCGTGAGCTTTACTTGCACTGCAGTAGGTAAACTCGAGAGAGCCGAAGGTCAGCACTATCGAATAACCGAAGTCACCTTGAGACCGAGGTTGGTTTTAAGCGAAGCAGCCGAATTGAATCTAGCAAGAAAGGCTCTGGAAAAAGCAGGAAAGAACTGTTTCATCGCCAATTCCATTCTGACCAGAGTAAAAGTTGAGCCTGAAATCGAAATCGAGAAAGTTCACGTGCAAGTCTGACTGTCGACCAGGGCTATCGGGTCAGTGTTAGTACGCAAGCAAGTGGCGAGCGGTGTCAGCGATCTTGTCCACCGACGGAAGCACTGCCATCTCCAGCGGCGGGCTAAAAGGAACTGGGACATCAAGGGACGCAACACGCCTGACGGGCGCATCCAGATACTCGAATGCGTCTTCCGCAACCAGAGCCGCGACTTCGGCTCCAAATCCCGCAGTGATGTTCGCCTCGTGAACGATCAACGCTTTTCCGGTCTTCTTCACGCTTGAGAGTATCGTCTCGCGATCCAACGGCACCAAAGAACGCAGATCAACAACCTCGACAGATTTGCCTTCCTTCTCAAGCGTCCTTGCTACTTCAACACACAAGTGAACCGCGGCGCCGTAGCTTATGATCGAAAGGTCGCTGCCTGTTGTACGTAATGCACCTACCCCGATCGGCACCACATAATCACCGTCCGGCACTTCTTCGCGATAATGGCGATAAAGGAATTTGTTCTCAAGATAAACAACCGGATTGTTGTCGCGAATCGCGGCGGTCAACAAACCTTTTGCGTCGCGAGCTGTCGACGGTAGAACTACCTTCAGCCCTGGGGTATGGGCAAACCAGGCTTCGGGGTTTTGCGAGTGATAAGGTCCGGCATGAATCCCGCCCCCGGTTGGCCCACGGAACACCACCGGCATCGGGATGCCCCAGCGGTAATAGCATTTCGCGGCGTAGTTGATTATTTGATCGAAGGCGCAAGCGATAAAGTCGATGAATTGAAACTCGACGACGGGCCGGAATCCCACTGTCGCAGCAGCGCACGCGGCCCCGACAAAACCCGATTCCGAAATTGGTGTATCGATGACCCGATCTGAACCAAATTCTTCAAGAAAGCCTTGTGTAATCTTAAATGCACCGCCAAAAACGCCGATGTCCTCGCCAAGTACGAAGACATTAGGGTCGCGACGCATTTCGGCGCGGAGTGCGTCACTTATAGCTTGAAGGTAAGTAGTTTGCGACATCTATCAAAAGTGACCACCGCCCGCCGATCTGTCCTGTGCAGCCGTAAGCGCTGGGATCGCCGGGGATTCAATCGGCTCCACTCCTCTATTTCGATCATCGTCAGTTGGATCGTGAGGCGAAGGTGCAAACAGTCTTTCAACAACCGTTTCCGATTTTGGGAACGGCACCGATTCCGCGTATTCAACCGCTGCATCGGTCCGGCGCTCACAATCTGCTTCTATTTTTGTAAGGTTCCCTTCCTCGATACCCGCGCGCTCGACAAGCCATCTTCGATACATCGCAATCGGATCGCGCTCCTCCCAAAAGCTCCTTAGCTCTTTCGACACATAGGCCATGTCGTCGTGCTCACCATGCCCGCACCGTCGAAACGTTTTGAACTCGATGAGTGCCGGACCATTGCCCTTGCGAGCGTGCTCGATGCCTCGCCGTGCAGCCGCTGCAACTGTGAAAAGATCGTTCCCGAAAGCAGTCTCGGTGTAGATCCCGAAACCGGCCGCCCGGTCGGCAACGTGTTTGACAGGCATTTGCAGGTGCGGCGGCGTTGAATATGCGAATTGGTTTACCTCGCAGATAATTACCATAGGCAATTTGTGAATCGCCGCAAAGTTTACGCCTTCGTAAAAATCACCGGGACTCGTAGCCCCATCTCCGGTGAAGCACAGACAAACGTTAGGCTGTTTGCGCATCTTAAAAGCGAGCGCATAGCCGGCGCCTGCCGGAATCCATGACGCCATCGAACCGTTGTGATAAGGAAAGATGCCGTACTCGTTGAGATCGGCTAAGAACAAACCCAGCTCGCGTCCGTTCGAAGGCGCCTGGTCTTTGCCAAACCAGCGTGCGAGCACGTGCTCGGGCTTCACACCGCGATAGAACCAAGCGGATAGGTTGCGAGCCACCGTCGAAAAGAGATCGCCGTCCTGAAGCTGGCTAACGGTTCCCACTGAGGTAGCTTCCTGACCCGTACCCAAATAAACCGCTCCGAAGATCTTGCCCTGCCGGTAGAGCGCAGCAAGCTTCTCTTCAAATGTACGCGCCAGCCTCATTGCCGAGTACATCTTAAGAAGCTCTTCGGAGGTAATCGACAGCTGGCGGGGATCGGCGCTGATTTGATCGGGATAGTCCGGCAGATCGACTTTTGGCCAGGTCTTTGCCATTTTGCGTTTTGGGATTAGGACAGATAGGACTTACGGGACCTATATGACCTATTCGTTAGGATTTCGGTTGAAATGACGTCACCACTCCCGCCGAAGTCAGCGCGCGACGCATTTCGTCCGGAATCGGCGCAGACTTCAACGTGCCGTCTTCATTGATTCGAGCATAGACGCGAGTCGCCGTGCCTTCGGTTACCGGCGCGCCAGTCAACGTCAGCTTTGCGCTGCAGTCCCAGTGCAAGGTCCGCTCTCTCATCTCGGTTAGCACCAGCTTGAGGGTCACTCGATCGCCGTAAGCCGCGGGGCCTATGAACCGGAAATGAATCTCACCCATGACAAACGTAGTTCGATCGTTCTGTATCATTTTGTCGATCGGATAACCGAGCGTACGGAACAACTCGTGCTCGGTGTCGTTAAACCACGCCAACATTCTCGGATAGTAAACTAATCCGAATGGGTCCGACTCACCCCAGTTGACCGATATTTCGCGCCAATACATCATCGGGAGAAATCCTCGCTCTCATCCAGGATCAACTTTGCGCCTTTGCGTCTTCGCGACTCTGCGTTTACACAAAGTGCTCACATTTTAGAGACGTATGGGACGCAAAGCCGCAAAGTCGCAAAGACGCAAACTAGCGGGGCGGCACCAGCCTCCGCCGACCGTCGTCACTCAGCGAAATCCCAGGCTCATCCAGGTTCACTCGATCCCACAACTTGCACGTTACCTTCTTGTGCATTTGATCGAGCCCCTCACAATAATTCGTAAATACGCAACGCCGGATCTCGTTTCCGCGCCCAAGCCGTATCTTGAGGAACCAGTCAGGGTCGGCCAGCGACTGACGAGCGGCGGCAATAATATCAGCTTCCCCGTTGCGAAGGATAGATTCCGCTTGCTCAAAAGTCGCGATTCCGCCCGAGGTGACCACCGGCGTATTGAACCCGGACTCATTTACCGCGTGCTTGATTGCCGAAGCTAGCGGAACATTGCGCCCGAAAGGACCTCTCTCGTCAGACAGCACAGTTGGCATACACTCGTAACCGCTGCGTCCGGTGTACGGGTAAACAGCGTGCCCTACCTTCGGCTGCTTCGCGTCGTCGAATTTTCCGCCCTTCGAAACCGACAAATAGTCAAAACCAGCGCGAGCGAACTGAACGCCGAAGTATACAGCGTCTTCGATATGGCTGCCGCCTTCAATAGCCTCGTCTCCAAGAAACCGCACGCCGACCGTGTAGTCCGCTCCAACTCGCTCGCGCACTGCTGCAAAAACCTCGAGCGGTAACTTCACTCGATTCTCCTTTGGGCCTCCGTAACCATCGGGTCGATTGTTTTTTGCGCTCAGAAAAGAAGCCATCGTGTATGCATGAGCGAAATGAAGCTCGACCCCATCGAAACCGGCCTCCCTGGCTCGCACCGAAGCAGCGGCGAAGATATCCGGCAACACTCGGGGCAAGTCGCGGATATGCGGCAAGTTCATATCGGTGACTCGCTCGCGATAGCCGTAGCGCAGCGATTCAAGCTCGCGTTCATCAAGGACTTTATCCAACACTGTATCTGGAGCGGTGCTGAGATATGCACGAACGTCGCCTTCGGGTGCTTCGAGCCACGTATCATCCAACGTCGCCTCCGCAAGCGCGCTCCGATGAGATCTCTTTAGTTGAAAGAATCTCGCAAAAAAAGTATCGCTGGCTGGACGACGCCTAACGGTAAGAAAGTCGATTATCTGTATAAACAATCGCGTGTGACCGCCGCTCTGGCGACGCACTGTTTCTACCAGGTTTCGCAAACCCGGAATGAAGCGATCGTCGCCGATTCGCAGGAGCGGGCCGCTGGCGATATCACGGATGCCGGTGGCCTCGACCACAATTGCGCCAGGCTGGCCTGACGCGAAGCGGCCGTACCATTCGATTATGTTTTTGGTAACAAAACCGTCTTCGGTGGCGCGCCACGGTACCATCGCGGGCACCCAGGTACGGCTTTCGAGCGTGACGGATCCAACGGCTATGGGACTAAACAGGAGAGAGCGGTTAGCTTCGTCGGCGGTGGGCCAGCGGGTTTCAAGAATCGCGTGCCTCACGGGATTTTCAGGATGCCACATAATTGAGGACGGCTAAAGGCAGTAGGCAGAAGGCTGAAAGCAGTAGGCAGAAAGCACTAAGCAAGCCGAAGCGTAGCAAGCAAAAAAGCAATAGCCGTGATTAGTTACGTATGTAGTTCTAACATTCCCTCCCGCCTTCTGCCTAATGCCGTCTGCCTACTGCCGTCTGCCTACTGCCCACCGCTTTCCGCTTACTGCCTTCTGCTTTCCGCTTTCCGCTTACTGCCTTCTGCTTTCCGCCTTCTGCTTTCTTCCTACTGCCTTATGCCCACTGGACCCTGCTTTTTGTCTTCTGGCTATCGGCTTTTGCTTTCGTCCTACTGTCTTCTGCCTACCGCCTACTGCCTTCTGCCTACTGCCTTCTGCCTTCTGCCTGGTGTCTACTGCCTTCTGCCTACTGCCAACCGTCTTCTGCCTGCTGCCCGCTGCCTTCTGTTTTCCGCTTTCAGCCTTCTGCTTTCTTCCTTCTGCCTTCTCGTCTACACCTCTCCATTGATTGTAAGCAGATATAAATGCAGGATCACGCTGCTTCAGGTTCTCATAGTCGATCTTTTTGCTTCGCGTCATCAGCTTATAAGCAAGCGGTATCGGATCGAGATGCATTTCCTTGTGGGCGTTCTCGAATAGCTGCAGGCTTGCGTAGGCAGCTTCCTGATAATCATCGATAACCGGCTTGCGAACCTTTTGAAACTCGGCGAGGGTTTGTTCAATCCCATCCCCTGCTTTGAAACATTTCGCCAGCGCTATTGAATCTTCGATTGCCAGCTTGGTGCCGGAGCCGATCGAAAAATGCGCGGTGTGTAACGCATCCCCGAGTAACACCACGTTCTTGTGATACCACCGCTTGTTCTTCACCAACGGAAAATTAAGCCACCGAACGAAATTATTGGAAAGCAGAGAATGACCTTCTAGTTCTTCCTTGAACACCCCCGCTAAATAGTCACAAGTTTCCGGATCTGATTTCCAATCGAAGCGGGAATTGCGCCAGGTCGTTTCGTTACATTCCACGATGAAAGTGCTCGTCGTCTCATTGAACTTATATGCGTGAGCGATAAAGAGTCCGTCTTCGTGTTCCCGGAAGATCAGTGTAAGCCCGTGAAACAATTTATGTGTGCCAAGCCAGATATATCGGTTCTTTCTCAGATCGATCGTAGGCTGAAATTCGTTGCTGTAAACACTCCGCACAAAGCTGCTCGCGCCATCAGCGCCTACCAACAGATCATGAGGCGGCAGGTCGGCTGGATCTGTAACGTTTGTATCGAAACGTAAATCGACCCCAAGATCGAGACATCGCTTTTGCAGAATATTAAGAAAGGCCAGCCGACCGATTCCAGAAAATTTATTCCCGTGAATGGTGACTTTTTGATTCTTGTGCAGAACGTCGACATTATCCCATATCTGGCACGCACGAGTAATCGCAGCAAATGATTTCTTGTCGTTTTCCTGGAGATAAGAAAAGGTCTGATCGGAAAAAACAATTCCCCAGCCGAAGGTGTCGTTTGGACCGTCGCGCTCGAGAACTGTTATCTCGTGCGTTCGGTCGAGCTTTTTCATCAGGATTGCAAAATATAGCCCCGACGGCCCACCACCGATTATGGTTATCTTCATTATTCCTTTTTGTAGACAGCCCTTAAAAACTGTCCCGGGTCGTCAAAATTAACCCGATCTAAATTGCGACGAACTAACTGACGGCCGAAGCCGCCAGAAATGCGCTCACTGAGGTATTATCGCGAATGCATTCGCCGCTGCGCCAGTCGCGCCTCTGATTCTGGGCGGGTTCAGAATGAGAGCAAACTCGTAGACCCTTGATTCCGCAAGTGCCCTCGCCAATTCCTCTAGATTCAAGTTCTCGACAATATAAATTCCATTGTCGGCAATCAGAATACGATGGCAAGGAAAAATCGTACCTTTCTGTGGCACGACTTCAAAGCTCATCTGGTCATCGCCCGCAAGAAAGACTCTCTTGCTGACCAGCCAGTGAGCGGCTTCCTCCCCCGGTCCCGGTCGAAAGCCCGAGTATTTTGCCCTGTCCGCCTCAAAAAACTTACCGTACCCAGTCCTGATAAGCACCGAGTCTCCGGCCTGTATCTCAACTCCCTCAGCTTTGGCAGTAGCCTCCAGGTCCGACGCGCTGATCTCCTGCCCGGCAGCCAATGCATCGACGTTCTTGAAGCGAGCGACATCGAGCAACACCGCACGGTTGATGAACCTTTCTTTCGGATAGTTTTCAATCCCCAAAGCCAGTAGCCCGGTCGCTCCTTCATTGGCGGCTGCATCAACGCCGCCAAAGAGCTTCATGTTGTCGGAGATGTGCCCCAGCGCGTCGATGTTCGGCGAACCGTGCTGCCCACTAAAAAACATCATATCAGCAGCAAAGGCGATTCCTCCCGGAATCATCCCGCTAGTCTGCTTATGGCTTGTCTGGAGTCCCAGCGTAAATGGCGGATTCAAGCCCAATAACGGTGAGTTTCGATCCCACACGAAGTTGAGCTCAATCACTCGCGATGCCTTGAGAGAGCTGATCAAATTTGCGGTCGCCCTCTTTTTGTCCTGCGCATCAGCCGCTCCAGGCCACGTCGCAAACACCCAGACCAACATCAGTACAACGGTTGTCTTCTTCATGGGTTCCTCTCGCAATAACTTGTCAGCTTAGGCGTTCCCCGCGGGTCTCGCGCGCGAAGATCAAAACCAGTATTCCCATTAAATAGACCAGGCTCACCGCACTTGCAGCCTTTGCATATGAACCAAAGAACCCAACCAGCGTTCCTGTTATCAGGACACCGCCGGCAGTCACAATGCGGCCGAGGTTGTAGCACAGCCCGACGCCGCTGGTTCGAACCCGAGTCGGAAACAGCTCAGGTAAATAGATGGGAAAGCCGCTCGTAATCCCGAGCGTGAATATGCCGACCAACGGAAGCAAAAGAAAAATCTGCGTGATCCCGGTCGTCAACAAAAAGGTCACCGGGAATAAGATCACCCCGCCAAGAAAAAAAACCAGAAACGCCGGCCGTCTGCCCACACGGTCGGCAAGCGGTCCGAATCCGAGGTATCCGACGAGAGACCCGGCGTTTAAAAGCATCACCGCGTAAGTTGCATACCTGTTCTGATCCGCTGGTCCCAATCCGTCTCGCGCAACGATCTCACGAATGACCGATGGTAACCACATTGTCGCGCCCCACAATGCCAGCAAAACAGTGAAAGCGAGCGCCGAAGCTACAATTGTGTCGCGACGCAATCTCGGACCAAACAACTCTTTCAATGTAAAAGAATCTGTCTTGGCTGTTTGACTTAGCTGCTCCGCCTTAGCCAGTCTGCGGCGATCGCGAACCTCGATCCACCGCTCGGGTTCCTTGACCATGAGCCTGATAAACAAAACAAAGATCGCTGGAACCGCTCCTACAAGGTAGACATAGCGCCAGGAGGCAACGTCTACCGCACGGGTGATCAATGCGGCAAAGAAGTAACCGAACGCGGCAGCGGACTGAAGCATGCCACCAGCTTTAGCTCGAAGCTGATCGGGCCACGCTTCCGCGACCAGCGCGGCTCCAGCCGCCCATTCCCCGCCCAACCCCAAGCCGGTTAGAAATCGACAGGCAGCCAGCTGCTCCCAACTATGAGCTGCTGCCGACAAACCGGTAAATAGAGAGTAGATCAGGATTGTTGCTGCAAGCGCTTTCGTGCGGCCAATGTAATCAGCAATCACGCCGAAGCCTATTCCCCCGGCGGCCCATCCAAGCAACATCACTGAGAAGACCACGCTGCTGTAGAAGCCGATCGCCGCTTCGGAAGCTCCGGGCCCCATGAGTTCGGTCATCGAAGGCTTCTGGACGAGAGAGTAGAGTGTCGCGTCCAAGCTGTCGAAAACCCATCCAAGCCAGGCTACCAGCAGCACCGTCCATTGATAGCGTGAGACTTGACTCGTCCATGCGAGCATCGAGGTGCGGCTTATAGCTGCCGGCTGGGTTGGGGAGTTTTCATCGACGAGCAGATCGGAGCCATCTCTCATAAGTCGATGCCTTTCGATTGGGCAGCGGGATTATATGCCGATCAATGTAGGCAACAAAGGCAAAAGCGGAAAAGCGGGCAATTAAGGTCGCTTAAGAGAGGGTGGCTTATTCTCGGCAAGACGTCGATTCTTCGCGGCGTATTCGCGGATCTTTTCTAAATCGTATCGTATCAGTGATGCATCGGGTGAATTTGGCGCAAGCCGCAAGTAAGTATCGAACTCACTGGCTGCCTTCGCATACTGGCGGTTCGCTTCGTAAATTAACCCTAGATCAACATGCACCGAAGCGAATGCAGGAACGACGCGCACCAGGTCAAGCGCCGCTTTTTCCGCATCCGCAAGATGACCTCGTTCTCGGTACACTCTCACTAACCACCACGCGGCATACGGATCGCTCGCGTCGAGGCGGACCGCGCCTTCAAATTCTTCTTCGGCTCGATCCAGCTTTCCACGACTGTAATATTGAATTCCTAAATGAAGCCGCGGAAATGACCATTGAGGCGCGAGTTGTGCCGCCCGCTTGAATGCCTCGATAGCCCGATCGTTGTCCTTCTCCTTTTCGTACGCAACACCCAATGCATTGTAAAAGTGCGCCGCCTTTGGATCTAGAGAAACAGCCCTGTTGAGCGCTGCAATAGCTTCCTGATTCTTACCTTCGTCTATTGCTACTCGTGCTTCACAAAAAAGTTGTTTCGTTTCGAGCTGCACATCGTTCGGATTCAACGTTCGCAGACATTTGAACGCATCAGCGCTGCGGCGAAAATCGGATGCCTTCAGTTGCAGCACCGATGACCTTATGTAGGCGTTGATCGCCTGCTGTCCGATTTCTTCCAGTGAACTGGTTAGCTTTATTTCGATGTTCCCTCGTTGTGGCTCGGCGGGCGCATCCCTGATGAGCTGCTTGTAAAGCGTCCAGGCGCCGCCAGGTTCGAGCACCCGGTTCCGCGCCACTGCTTCATTGATTCGCGCAACCAGGGGAGAGCTGACGATTGGTGGAGAAATCGTTTCTGCTGGATTGTTGGTGCGTGGGACATTCGACGCGACTTTTGCCGCGGTCTTATTTAAGGCTCCAGATTTTAGCTCGAGCACGGTCTTTGCTGCGATCAACGAAACCGTTTGCGTGAATGGTTCGGCGTTTGGCGGGTCAATTGAAACCTCATGGCGATCGGGACCCAGATCTTCAATGAGCAAAACGCCATTTGGTCTGATCTTACCGCGATACGCATTGTCGATGTATACCTCGCTGCCGGCGGTCCCCCTGACCTCGAGAGAGAAATTGCGGACCGACGCTGCAGTGGTCGCGGGATCTGATTGCTTCTCTGTTCCCAGGACTGCGAGAGGCAATCGCGTGTCAACGCTGCCTGCAAGACGAGGGTGTTGCAGGGCCCGGGTCTCTTCCGGAACTACCTCCGCCAAATAGTCAACCAACTCGCCGACTCGAACAAATCCGTCTTTATCCCGATCTCCCTTTCCCTTTAAACCCTCAAGCAGAAAGTGAGTGAAGGCTCCATGTCCACCACCCCAGCGCACGTCTTCAAAACTGCGCTCGTTCGCTCGCGAAGCCAACAATCGATAGACTCCTGAACCGCTTTTGCCGACTTCATCAAGGTAGTTGGAGATCAGAACCCGCTCTCCGCTTCCCCGAGAGGTCCACCCCAGTTGCCCCGCATGACATGCATCCGCCATTAACACAACAATGCGAGCGTGAAGGCGCTGAGTAATAATCCTGTCGAGCTCCGCGATTTGAAGCGCGGTGGCGTAGAGGTTCTGCGGATCGGAATCGGTCGCCAACAGATAGCCATCGTTGTCGCCCTCGACAATCCCATGTCCCGCGAAAAAAATGTAAATGACATCGTCTGGTTCGGCGCTTCGAACCAGCCACGTACCGATCGCAGTTCGAATAGCCGATAGGGTCGCGTCCTGGTTCAGCAGGACCTTGATGTGATTTGAGGGAAAGCCGCCGCCGCGAGGAGTCCGAAGAAATGCGGCAAGATCCTCGGCATCGCGGTGAGCGAAACGAAGCTGTCCTTCAGGCGGCACATTCCTGTAACTCGAGATACCGATAACGACCGCCCAGAGTTGTCCTCTGCCGTCTGGAGCAAGTCCGCTCGCAAGCTGGCGCACATTCAACGCGCGATCGCTTTGAGCTGGCTGCTTTGCAGCGGGTGTTTTGTTTTGGAACGCGACTACCGAGCCCAATGAGACGAGGATGAGAATTGTTGTGAAGAGAACACGATGATTCATCGTGACTTTTCCCTACTTCGCGCGATCCGAGCGGCGAACCGAACGATCTATGGTTACGACCCACTTATCCGGAAATAATGAGCCTACAAGCAAGGGTCTTTTATCCTAGTGCTTGATACCTGTCAACAATTCGACTGCTCACGTTATCCACCAGCATAAGCAAACTCGTTCCGGCATCGCTCCCATTTACTAAGACGTCAAACATCTTAACGAAAATCCGCAAAACCCGGCTTTCGTTTGTATGTCTTTAGCAATAAGAGAGCTAAACCTTGCCGTTTAAGAACTCGCTTTGCTACGATGCGCTACAGGTGGAAAACCCACCGAACAAACATCTCATCGTCGAGAGGATCCAACATGAAGCGCATTACTACAACCCTTACGGTTGTGTTGACAATATCATCTGTCCTTCTTCTTAGCTCAACGTTAAGTGCTCTTGGTCACCCACAGGACGGCAATCATTCCAACAACCGACCGCTGAAACCAGTTCGTGATCCGAACCAGCCAATCGACGAAGAGTACACCCAGAAGATTCGCGAGTACACCACTGAAAAGTTCTTCAGCTCGCCGCTCGTGGATTACCTTCCCGCCTCCAAGAATGTGCCAACTCCAAAAGTCGTGCTTGGCGACGTTGCCGGAGCGCCCGGAAAGCTGCCTTATTCGCACGAGGTCTACAAGTACATGCGGATGCTTGAGAAGGCTACTTCACGAGTCAAGGTCTTTTCGATCGGAACGACCGAAGAAGGGCGAGAAATGATCGCGGTCGCCGTAAGCTCCGATGCAAACATGTCAAAGCTGGAGGAGAATCGAGAGCGTCTTGCCAAGCTCGCTGATCCCCGCACGATCAACATGGATGACGCCGAAGCGGACAAACTCGTTGCCGGCTCAATTCCAATCTATTACGTCACTGGAACGATACACTCGCCGGAAACTGGCGCACCGACCGCACTGATGGAACTCGCTTACAGGCTTGCTGTCGATGAGAGCCCGTATATCAAAGCAATCCGCGAGGGCGTCATCACGCTTATCACACCTATTGTAGAGGTCGATGGTCGCGACCGGATGGTTGACATCTACAAGTGGCATCTCGCGCATCCGAATCAAAACTGGCCTCCGTTGATTTACTGGGGGCACTATGTCGCCCACGACAACAATCGAGATGCAATGGGCTTGACCCTGAAGCTGACTCAAAACGTTGCGAAGACTTTTATGGCCTGGAAAGCCCAGGTTCTTCACGATCTGCATGAATCTGTCCCGTACCTCTACGACAACACCGTTGGTGATGAGCCTTACAATGCATGGCTCGATCCGATTCTGACCGACGAGTGGCAGTTGATGGGATGGAACAATGTTTCCGAGATGACGAAGCTGGGCATGCCCGGAGTCTTTACTCACGGCAACTTTGATACCTGGTCACCGGGCTACTTGATGTTCATCGGCGCCACACACAACGGCATCAGTCGTCTTTATGAAACATTCGGAAATGGCGGAGCGGACACTGTGGAGCGAACTCTGTCGCCCCAGGAGTATTCGCGCACCTGGTACAAACAGAATCCGCCACTTCCAAAAACAGTATGGTCACAACGCAATAACAACAACTACGAGCAGACTGGGCTGCTAACCGCGCTCGCGTATTTCAGCGCCAATAACAAGCTCTTCCTCCACAATTTTTATTTGAAGAGCAAACGTTCAATCCTGAAGCCAAAGACTGAAGGACCGTCGGCATACGTATTTCCGGGCGACGACCCGAGGCCAGGCGGACAAGCCGAATTGCTTAGAACGCTTCAGCTACAGGGCTGTGAGATATCACGGGCTACCGCGCCGTTCTCGCTGACAATCAAAAAGAAAAAGCCTCAGACCCCAGCGGCAAATCGGCCTGCGACCGCTTCCTCGGACCAGAAGCCTGGGGAAGAACAGAGGAAACCCGAACAAACGACTACCGAGACCCGACAATTCCCTGCCGGTAGCTATGTCATTCGAATGGACCAGCCCTACAGCCGTATCGCAGATATGCTCCTGGATCATCAGTACTGGAGTCCTAACGATCCGCAAAAGAGCATTTATGACGACACCGCGTGGACGTTTGGCGAACTCGGGAATGTTCAGGTTGTGCGAGTGACTGATGTCAAGGTACTCGACGCCGCGATGGAACGGGTGAGCGGCGACGTCCGCGCTGCCGGCGGAGTGAGTGGAACTGGACAGATATTCATTGTTAATCACAACACTGACAACGCGCTGGCCACGTTGCGTTATCAATTCAAACACGCTGCGATGGAAGCAGCCGAGGAACCATTCGAAGCCGCAGGTCGAAAATTCAATCGCGGGTCATTTGTAATTCGCAACATTAACAGCAATGAGCTCGGTCGTGCCGCCTCCGAACTAGGTTTGAAGGTCGTCGCGGTTGACGCCGCGCCAGCGGTGAAGACTCATCCAATACGCGCCGCTCGAGTCGCAATTATGCACACGTGGCTGAGCACTCAAGATGAAGGCTGGTGGCGAATGGCCTTCGATAATTTGAAGATCCCATTTGATTACATCAGCACCCAGGACGTATCCAAAGAATCCAATCTAAAGTCAAAGTACGACGTGATTCTGTTCGCGCCAGTAGGCCGCGCTAATCCGCTGGGCATCATTGAAGGCATGCCGATGTACGGGAACCCGTTGCCGTGGAAGGTCACTCCTGACACTCCCAATCTTGGCAAGACCGATGAAACCGACGACATGCGACCCGGGTTAGGATGGAGCGGCGTCGCGAATTTGAAGAATTTCGTTCAGAGCGGTGGCGTACTGCTCAACGTAACAGATACAGCCAGCTTTGCCGTACAGTATGGATTCACCCCCGGCGTTTCAATTACGCCTGCACAGCGATTGAAGGTTACCGGAAGCATTTTGAGATCGAAGTTCGTGGATGCTTCCAGCCCAATTGCGTATGGCTACGGAGATACACTTTCGATCTACACCTACGAGGGTCCTATTTTTAATGTGAGCAATATGTCTGGTGGTGGTCGCGGGCGCCGGCGTTCACCAGAAGACCGCGAGCGCGTGACTGGGCGAGGCTCCCCTGACGACCCTGATCTTCCTCAGGGGCGGCCTGGAGTCGAAGCGCCTGAAGACCCGCGCGCTGAAATCTGGCAGGCGGTTCCTATTACCGATGAGCAACGCCGCAACGGCATCAACATCATTCCTCCTCAATATCGTTCGCGGGTAGTGCTTCGATACGGAGAAGCCCGTGACTTGCTCGTCTCGGGTCTATTGGACGGCGGTGCCGAGATTGCTCAACACCCAGCGGTAATAGACGTGCCAGTCGGGAATGGTCACGTAATTGTGTTCTCAAACAATCCGATTTGGAGAGGCGAAACCCAGGGAAGTTACTTCCTTGTGTTCAATGCGATTCTGAATTTCGATAATTTGAATGCCGGTCGAAAACTTGATGAGAAGTAGCGCGAGCAAAAAAAGCCGAGGAAAGGAAGAGTCATGAAAAAGCTATGGAGTGCAGTCGTGGCGATTCTGTTGTTTGCCCCGGTCGTCGAAAGCACGAGGGCGCAGACGCTTTCAAAAGCGGATCTGGACCGCGGACTTCAGTATTTGGAAACCACTAAGCAAAACATCGTAGATGCTACGCGGGGGCTATCCGAGGCGCAGTGGAACTTCAAGCCGTCGCCGTTCAAATGGTCGGTGGCTCAGGTGATGGAACACATCGCCGCGAGCGAAGATCTGTTGCGACAAATGGCTGAGAGCCAAATCAAACAGGCTCCTCCTGGACCAGGACCGGAACGCGATGTGAAACAAACTGACAACAAGGTTCTCGAACTGGTGCCCGATCGCTCAAGGAAGTTTCAAGCGCCGGAGCAATTGCGGCCGAGAAATCAATTTGGCTCGCCGGAGGCGTCGTTAAAGCATTTTCTCGAAAGCCGCGCGAAGACCGTCGAGCTGTTGAAGAACACGCCTGACTTGCGAGGGCATGTGGCAGACAGCGGATTATTGGGGAAAGTCGACGGGTTTGAGCGAATCCTCTTCGTGGCTGCTCACAGCGAACGTCACACAAAACAACTGCTGGAGGTGAAAGCGGATCCCAACTTCCCGAAACAATGATTAGCGTGCATTGCGATACTTGGCGTTCTTTGCGTGAACTTGAGATTTGTATTTTTTAGAGTTGAACTAAACGTTTCGCGCAGAAACGCCAAGTACGCAAACACCTGTCGTCTTGGCCTTGAGGTCATCTGTTATCAGCCAAAGAGCCGCAAACTAGCGCTAGCTGATCCAACTCGGCCTTGTAGATTCGACGCATCATCATTTTCGTAATTAGTCTTTCAACAACCCCTAAGCCGCCGCCGCGTTTCGTCTTGCCCTCGGTCGCAATAGTCACCCTTGATCTGCTTCCGCCATCCACAGGCTCAACGGTAAAAGTAGTTCTCCCGGACATGTCTCCGATATTAGTTTCCACTAGTACGCTTCCTGGTTGTGGCTCGGTGATCTCCGAACGAAAACTCTGCGTATCACCGAGAACTCTGGTCTGAAAGTTTATGATCGTGCCTTCGCCAAAACCGCCATGCTCAACTTCCAACGAAAGAAAGTAACGCTTAGGTAAGATTGATGGGTGACCTACGCGGTAGTCGGCCAACGTCCGGTAAACCAGTTCCGCGGGTGCCTCAATAACGCTGGATTCTGTTACTGTGTATGCCTTGGACAACTTTCCTCGCGGAGCAGCCGCAGGTTCTCAACAGCGGGTCACTCGATTACTTCACCGCGGTTGCCTCAATTTCGATCATTAGCTCCGGATATGCTAACCGTTCTACACCTAACAGCGTGCTCGCGGGCCTACAGTTTGCCTGCTGGAGTCTGGCGATCGAGGATTGATATGAAGAGAGAAAATAGTCCAGATTCGTAGTGTAATAGTTGAGACGCACCACGTTCGCCAAACTATATCCGGCTGACTTTAGTACCGTTTCAAGATTATCCAGGCATTGCAAAATCTGAGCTTCCATGTCTTCCGGATGCAGCGGGTTTCCCTCGTCGGAGATAGATGCCTGCCCGGCGCAGTAAAGAACTTTGTGTACGCCGGTCGTCTCTATCGCTTGAGAGAATCCCGCCCGATCCTGCCACGTCCACGGGTTTACTATTTTTTGCTCCATTGATGCTCCTGAACTGAAGTTGACCATGGTCAAGTGGTGAAATCGCTCACGGTCTTAAAATCGTATCCGAGCATATAGCGTGCTGCCGGACCTAAAGATGTCGGGTCCGCGATTTGGATTCTTGAAAAGCGTATCTCATTTCGGCCAACGAACACGCACTGTACTACCCGGCGCGAACGACTCGATCTGTTGGTCGTTCCACTGTGCCAAAGGTGACCATTAAAGACAAGCACCGAACCCGCTGTGCCGGTAATGATCTTTTGTTCAGGATGCCGGCTTGCAGGATCCGCAAACTTTTTGGGAGGCGGACCCAATAAAAGATGAGTTCCGGGGACCACGCGCGTCGCTCCGTTCTCCGCGGTGAAATCATCCAGGAGCCAGATGGTGGTTACAATTCGAAATGGCTCGCCGTGAAAACGAGTCGTCCAGTCAGCATGCAAACCTTGTTGACCGAACCCTGGCAACGGGTCTCGGCCGCCGATCTGACCGACTCTGAATTCATTCCTTAGTACGTGATACACCGCGGCCAGCACTCGGGAATTCGTATAAACGACATCGAAGACGCCATTAACAAGATCTTTGACGTGACGCGTACCGCTCTCTTTGAGGACGGCCGAGTTGCCGTTTTTTCCGCAGCGGGCTTCAAATGCTGCACGCAGGTCATTCAATAGAGTATCGTCGATGACATTTGTGAGCACCACGTAGCCGCCTCGGTCGAGCGCGTCTGTTTCACGGTCCGAGATCGCATCGAGAGTGACCCCGAATTCACTGAGTCTTTCTTCGGCGATGTTCACTGCTAATCTTTCTAACTCTTCTGAGTTTGAGCATCCACGGTCGATTCGTAGCCGCATTGCTCAGCAATATCTCAGTTCTCTTCGCGTGGCGGCATATCTGGAGGTTTGCTGCTCACCTTTATGTAAGTGCCATCCGGCTCGACATTGAAACCAAAACCGCACCCAGTGAGTGAGCCATTTTGCTCGACCATAACTTTGTTCGGTTGAAACGCCAATTTCACCAGGCAAGACTCGTCTCCGAACTGAATCTTCACCGTTGCAGTTTTACCTTCGAGTTTCACGATATCGTCAAAAGCACCGATGTTGCGCGTCTCAACTTTCTTCCTGTCATTTGGCCAGACACCAGTGAATCTGATGCGGACTTTGTGATCAGGCATCTCCAGAACTTCTATGCTGTTTAGAACATACTTGTACGTCCCACTGACGCTAGCCGTCGGCTTCTTCGTCGTTTGATTCGAAAAACCGTTTGCACACAAGAACAAAAGCAAGAGAATACTGATCAGTGAGGTTTTTGGTTTGTCCATGTCCAACCTTTGTGAAGTGATATTTGCGAGCGTGGTAATTCTAATCTAAACGTACCGTGGACTGTCTAGGTGGGGGTTGGGGATTGGGGGTGGGGCTGGGGATTGGGTTTGATCTTTTGGTCTCACTATCCTTTTCTGCGTAATCTGCGGATAAATCTTGTCGCATTTAAAACGACTAATCCACAGATGGCGCAGATCTACGCAGATGAAGCACAAGACCAGAAACCGCAAACCCAAGCCCCAATCCCCAACGCCCAACCCCCACCCCGATGTTGACTCAGCGATTCATTGGTAGTAATTATTCCGCAGATTTCATTTTGAGAGGACCGGAACATGACACTAATTCGCTTGATCAGGGAAGCACAACCAGAGGTCGATCTTAAGAAAACCTATGACGCCATAGTTGTAGGTTCGGGCGCGGCTGGAGGAATGGCCTCGCACGTTTTGACTTCCCATGGAATGAAAGTGCTCCTGCTCGAAGCCGGCAAGAAGCTCGACATCGATGCCGAGCTCAAATCGACCGAGTGGCCTTATCAGCACAAGAGACGCGGCGAAATGCCTGTAGATTCACACGCGCTCTCATTCAACGAGTACACCATCAGAAAGCCGCCTTATGCGGCCGACACCAAAGCCAAACACGTCTACTCGTACGTACAGGGCTGGGGTGGCTCGGACTACAGCAAGAACATCGTTGTCGATGAGCGCGACCATCCATACACCGGGACCAATTATGCCTGGGTTCGCGCGAGGCTGCTCGGCGGCAAGACAAACATCTGGGGCCGCCTTGCGCTGCGTTTGTCCGATTTGGATTTCAAAGCGAAAAGCCACGACGATTACGGCGAAGACTGGCCCATTTCCTATAAAGACATCGCGCCTTATTACGACAAGGTCGATCTTTATCTTGGGATCTCAGGAGTAAAAGAGAACCTTCCACATCTGCCCGATAGCATCTTTCAACGGCCAATCAAACTTACATACGCGGAACTGAAGCTTCGACAAAGTTTGAAGAAAATGAATCGCGTACTCACCCCTTATCGCGCAGGGGTGACGACAGACGGTCTGAAACACAACACGTATCGCAGCAAGTGTTTCGGCCGCGGCGCCTGTAATCGCCGAGTTGGAGGCTGCGATATTCACGCCGCATTTGACTCTCCAACCGGCCTAATCCTGCCTGCGATGGACACCGGCAATCTGACACTGCGAACAAATGCGATTGCGCGCGAAATTACCGTCGACAAGAAGACCGGAAAAGCAAGCGGCGTCTCGTTCATTGATGCCGAAACGGGCCAAACTTACGAAGCGAAAGGAAAAGTCGTAGTTATTGCTGCTTCCACGCTCGAATCCGCCCGCCTTATGCTCCTTTCAAAATCAAGTACTCATCCCAACGGAATCGGAAATTCGAGCGGTCACGTCGGACATAACTTCTGCGAGCACATTATGGGCCCGCACATATCCGGGCTCGTTAAAGACTTAGTGGGCAAGCCGCGCACGCTGGATGACGGCAAGCCGGGGTCGTTTTATCTTGCCCGGTTCCGCAACCTTACTGATCGGCATCCTTCGTTTATCCGAGGTTACGGTTTTGAGGGTGACTCCGGTACTTCGATATATCCTGGGAACGCTTCGTCGACGCCTGGGTTTGGATCGAGCTACAAGAAAAGCGTTCGCGATTATGCAGGAGCGTTCATCTCGATGGGAGCGTTTGGCGAAGTGCTCGCGCGATACGAGAATCAGGTCGACATCGATCCTACGGTGAAAGACAAATGGGGCGTGCCGGTCCTTCGGTTCAACTACAAGTTCGGAGATAACGAAAAGAAGATGGCAGAGGATATGGCGACCACTGCCCAGGAGATGTTTACGGAAGCAGGAATTGAAATCATCGGAGTAAGCCGCAGGATCCTGACCGAAGGCTGGTCGATTCACGAGCTCGGAACTGCGCGCATGGGCAACGACAAGAAGACCTCGGTACTAAATCAGTTTCAACAGTCGCACGATGTTAAGAATCTCTTTGTAGTCGACGGAAGCAGTCACGTAAGTGCGTCCTGCCAGAATCCGACCTGGACGATCATGGCTCTTGCCTGGAGGTCTTGCGATTATCTGGCCGATCAATTCAAGAAAGGAAGTTTGTGATGGCGGAAGAACTGAATCAACCGGATCCCGGAAGCTGTGATGATCCAAATCTGACACGTCGCGAAATTATCAAGTTAGGCGCTGGAGCAGCCATCGCTGCGACGATAACGACGCAGGTCGGAACCGTTGTCGCAAACACCAGCCAGGGAAAGAACCTGCTGTTCTTTACAAAGGAAGAGTTCGCGCTTGTAGACGAGCTTACGGAGCTGATTATCCCTGCGGATGATCATTCACCAGGCGCGCGCGCCGCGCTGGCAGCGGACTACCTTGATTTCAGTTTGTCGGAATCTGTGGACGAATCACCGAAGCTTCTATGGCGGAACGGCTTGAAATTGATCGATCAGATTTCACAAGAAATGAATGGCAAGCCGTTTTTGTCTTCCACGCCGGAACAAAGAATTGCGTTGCTCACTCGAATTTCTAAAAATGAAGCCAAGCCCGTTGCGCCTGAGGAGCAATTCTTTCGAGAGCTAAAATCGAGGACGGCGCACGCTTATTACACATCGAAGATCGGCATTCATAACGAGATGGAATACAAAGGGAATGTGTCGCTGAAGGAGTTTGCTGGATATGATGCGACGTAGACTGGGGGTTGGGGGTTGGGGATTGGGAAGTTGGTGACACTATTGGTTGTGTCCTATCAAATACTCCAATCCCCAACCCCCAACCCTCAATCCCCGCTACTTATCTCACCTTAATTACCGACACTGTAAGATCGTCTTCCGGACCACCAACTTCCACCGAGTGCAAATTCACTGCATCCATTACTGCCTTGACAATCTCATGTGCCCGACGGTCGCTCATCGCTCGTACTACCTCTTCGAGCCTTTTCAAACCAAACTCTTCATCCCGCTGGTCGCGTGCTTCGACTACACCGTCGGTATAGAGCACCAGAATATCGTCCGGTTGAAACTCCAATACTGATTCCGAATACCGCGAGGTCTCAAATATACCGAGCGGCATTCCGCCTTGCGTCAGGAGCTTGCTGGTGCCGTCGTTCCGGAGCAACAGCGGCGGGTTGTGACCAGCACTTATGTAAAGCAGGCGCTTGTTCTCAGGGTCAATCAGACCGTAGAAGCATGTAATGAAGCGCTCGCCGTCGGTAGTTTCGTGTACGAGCCGATTAACTCGACCCATCACTACTCGCATCGCCAACTCATTGATGACCGTTGCATGAAAGTAAGCTCTGAACGCAACCATGATCAGCGCCGCTGCAAGACCCTTTCCGGATACGTCGGCTACAAGGACCAACAACCGCTCCGAAATGGAATCGATAAAATCGAGGTAATCGCCTCCCACCTCGCGGTACGGAACGGTCGTGCCATAGATATCGAATTCTTTTAGGAGCGGGAATGCACGCGGCATCAGGCCTTCGACAACCTTGCGGGCAAGTTCGAGTTCACTCTCAACCCGTCGCTGTCGCATCACCTGCCGGTAAAGCAAGGTGTGATCAATAGCGGAAGCGGCCAACGAAGCAAACATCGTCAGCAATTCGAGGTCCTGCGCATCGTAGCCGTTCGCCACATCCGATTCGAGATTTATGACGCCGATCACTCTGCCATCCACACGGATGATGGGAGCCGCTATCTCCGAGCGGGTCTCAGCACGAACCTTGACATACCGGTCGTCTGACTTCACATCATCGACGATTTCGCCGGCACGATTTCGTATGACCCAGCCAATAATCCCGCTCCCGGTTGCAAGAAAGTCTTCCGATATCGACTGAGGGAGATAACCACGCGTCTTGAACTCGTGAATCTCTCCGCTGCGCGGATCCATTACATAAATGACCGCCGCGTTGTAGGTTATCAGCTCCTTAACCGAGTCAAAAATCGTGTCAAGCACCTCATCTAAGTCAAGGGAGCGGCTGACCTTCCGCACAGCTTCGATGAGAGTTTCGATCGTTTTTTCGTGGACAGGCATCACGCGTTATCAGCTCGGTTTTGAGATTAAGATTGAGAGTAACGAAATGAGCATGCTAGTCACCGGAATAATGTTAGGCAAGGTCGCGCATCGAAACGCAATTGCTTTACGTCTTCCATTAGTGCAAGGGTAGCGACGGGCATGAGAGTTTCAAATCGGTTCAACCCGTGGTGGAATGTAAATTAGTTAGTCGCAGATAGTACACTGCGAAAATCTTGTTCTTGTAAAAAAGCACCGACAGACCGTTTGGCAGCAGGATCGTTTCCGTCTTGCGTTTGGGCCTAGTTGTCTCGGTTATTCGCATCAAGTTTTTTGGGCAGAGCGGACATCTTTGGAATGCATTTTGTATGTCGAAATTTTAGTCGAACGCTTAATACAACAAAGGTAATTATTGACACTGGGGAATCGACCACCTAGTATGAAAACAAGCGGCGACGCTCCCTGGAGAGGTTAGTTGGTTAAATTGCCTTCTGACCATCATGAATTACCCCCCAAACCGTTTTAGTTTGCCACCGCTTAAGTTTGCCACCGCAGAATTGGACGCCGAGCAATAACCCTTTACGGAGGGGCGATGCAATCAAGGCTTTCCTACCTTCTGGCCGCGCTGCTGATCTCCACGATTCCTGCCGCAGCTCACTTAAGAACAGACGAGTCCGCAGTAACCTTCACGATTCAAGTTGCATCCTTTCCTAATACAAATGTGGCGAAAATGTATGCTGCTAGACTCACGAATGCCGGGGAACAGCCAGTGTGTGACACGGTAGGGATTGAAGGGCACGGACAATGGACTCGCATATTCATCGGTATTTTCGACACAGCACAAGCCGCCAAACAGTACGGCGATGCCCTCCGCTCTCGAGGTGTGATAACCCAGTTTTTCGTAAAGAGAGCATCGCCAAATCTAGGGCTAACGCGTCCACGAAGAGTCATCTTTAAGAATCAAAGCATCGCTGGCCTATCAACCGCGGCCACGCGGGAAACGCCCTTGCCGCAAGCTCTGCCGATAATAAACTTACCGATTCTGCGTCCGACTTCAGGAGGCCGGAAAGCTAGCCGCGCGACTAACCGACGGAGACCGATTGCCGTCGGTAACTATGCTTCCGGTAATGCCGTTCTACCGATACAAAAAAGAACTCCCCAAAGTCTGGCGCCGCAAGTCGATTCGACACTTATTCCTCGTCCTGATCCGGTAGATTTGGCCTTTCGACTTGTGAGCTCGGCTCAAAAAGTTGGACTCTTAACAACGAATCACAGGACCGGTTTGTGGATACGCGGCGATGTAGCTGAAGGGCTTTCGCGGCTGCGCTGGATAGTCGGATCTGAGAACGCTGAGCTTGTGACGGTTGATCCCGCCGGGCGTGTGATAGTGGACAAGGACCGTCTGGCAAAGGTAGCTGGCATCGCAGCGTCGCCAAGTGTTAGTGACCCAATTAAAGCGTTGGATTACATTACATCAAATGAGGGTTTGCTTCTGTTGGTGCAGGTTTCAGAGGGCCGATACGCCTACCTGTTCAACGTTGGCCGCCAATCGCCGACCGCCGGCAGGATGGCCGAAACGACCGGCAGCATCAACCTGGACAATAATGTTGACAGTCGCATCAATCCGTACCGCAAGAATGGAAAGAAGCTCGACGATGAGCGGCCGCCTCAAGGCTTTGACTCGTTAATTGGCTTAAATCCGGTAGCTCGCTGGTTCAACCTTAGCACAAACTCGTGGGTTCAGGGCGGTGAGATCGTTTTTCACGAGCTTGCTGAGGCTTACGCGAAGCTGGAGTTTGGTCTGGATTATCTGGACCAGGGGTTTCGACCCGGAGCTCATGCTACCGCACTTCAACGAGAGGCCAGGTTGAAATCTCAGCGCCCCGCCGACGACATCGTTATCACCATTGGGTCTAATCGGCTGCTGCGGACTGAACATGAGATCCGACTTTTTTATGCAGAATCGAGCCAATCCAACCAGCGATAAATCGTAGTTTCCCCGATACCTGCCACGGAACCACGATTTTTTGACCTTCCAAATTGCGCTGTGTGGATCGGAGCGAAGTCTTAGGTTGACTCTCTGGTCTCAGCGAGTAGTTTCGCTGTAGAGCGGATGAAAACCACCTTCGCGCCGGACTTTACACTCCCGCTTGGCGTGTGGTAAGTTTCTGCAGTTCAAAGAGAACGAAGATTTTTAGTCGTAGAGGAGAAATAGTAACTGTGGCTTTGGCTAAGGAAGCTAAGACCGAGACCATCGGTCAATACAGGACGCACCCAACAGATACCGGTTCGCCAGAGGTTCAGGTTGCCTTGCTGACGCAGCGCATCAACGGATTAACCGAACACTTTAAAACTCATGTCAAGGACAACCATTCGAGGCGTGGTCTGTTGAAGCTGGTCAGCCAGCGGCGGCGCTTGTTGGATTATTTAAGGCGGAAAAACGCCGACCGTTACCGAGAAGTCATCAACCGTCTGGGTATAAGAAAATAGAGATCACCTCAGCGAAAGGCCGGAGCCCTGGGGAAACCGCTTGGAGCGGTCCGGTCAGTTGTCGGTTCTCTGGCGCGCAGTTCCAAACGACACGGACTACGTTTCAAATCCTGAGACCTCAAACCAGGACGTTCGAAGGCGCGCCACGTACAGTTCAGACAATTCAGTTCATCGATGGCCACGGAAGCGAGCCGGCAGGCTTAGCGCTCACCGTGGCTTCGCTGTTTAAGTCAATCAATGGAAATGCATCTGCTTGCAGAACGTAGACTGCAAGCTCGAAATTGTGACTGCACTAGCGCGCCATTCCGAGCCGCACGGGGTACTCACAAGCCTGTGGCTCTTAAATAAGTTCAAAAAGCAGCGCGCAGCGGAGAGAAGGAGAAAACTATGGAGTTGAAGCAATCAGTTCAATTAGGGGGAGTAGAATTTTCGATAGAGACTGGCAAGATCGCAAAGCAAGCCGATGGATCAGTAATTGTTCGCTATGGGGATACAATGGTTCTTGTCGCCGCGGTCGGCACAAAACCTCGCGAGGGAATTAATTTCTTCCCGCTTACTGTTGAATATCGTGAATACGGCTACGCGGCCGGACGGATTCCCGGCAACTACTTTCGAAGAGAAGGCCGCCCATCAGAAAAAGAGACGCTTACATCGAGGTTAATAGACAGGCCGATACGGCCCATGTTCACCGAAGGATACAACGGTGAAACTCAGGTTATTGCCTTAGTTCTTTCAGCCGATGAGAACTATGATTCCGACGTTCTTTCGATAACCGGCGCATCCGCCGCGCTTTACCTCTCAGATATCCCGTTTGAAACACCAATCGCCGGCGTTCGAGTAGGGCTGATCGAGGATCGCTTTATCGTAAATCCAACTTACGAGCAAATACGCGGGTCACTGTTGAACCTTGTTGTTGCGGGCTCTGAGGATGCCATCGTAATGGTTGAAGCCGGAGCGAGTGAACTGGCCGAAGATGTAATGGTCGAAGCTCTGATGTTTGGTCACAACGAGGTTAAAAAGCTATGCCGGCTTCAGAAGGAGATGTATCAAAAGCTCGGCATTGGCAAGCGGGAAGTCATCAAGCCCGAGCTTGATCCATCGATGCTCGCTGAGATCGAAGGAAAGATAACTGATGCCTTGCGCGATTCGCTCGATACATCCAAACACGGCAAGCTGGAAAGCTACGAGCTGGTCGACAAACTCAAAGAAGAAACAGTTTCGGCCTATCCCGAAGACCAACCAGACAACCGGAAGATGGCGGGAGAAATCTTCGATCATTTGAAGGAGAAGATCTTCCGTGAAGACATTTTGAATCGACGGCACCGTCCTGATGGTCGCCGGTTTAGCGAGATTCGTCCGATTTCGATTGAACTGGGCTGGCTTCCGCGAGCGCATGGCTCTGCGTTGTTCACTCGGGGCGAAACCCAGGCTATTGTGACTGCTACATTGGGGACCAGTGAAGACGTCCAATACATGGATGACCTTGAAAAGGGCGAAATAAAGAGGCGTTTCCTGCTCGCTTATAATTTCCCGCCGTTTTCGGTCGGTGAGGTTGGTCGAACCGGCTCTGCTGGCCGCCGCGAAATCGGTCACGGCGCTCTCGCCAGGCGCGCCCTCGAGCCGCTCTTACCGCCAGAGACTGATTGGCCCTACATCGTGCGCGTTGTTTCGGACATCACCGAATCCAACGGCTCCAGCTCTATGGCTTCGGTCTGCGGAGGTTCGCTTGCCCTTATGGACGCAGGCGTACCGTTGAAAGCTCCAGTCGCCGGAGTTGCGATGGGCCTGGTTATGGAAGGCAATAAATACGCGATTCTTACTGATATTGCCGGTGCCGAAGATCACTACGGCGATATGGATTTCAAAGTCACCGGCACTCGAAGCGGAGTCACCGCCCTTCAGATGGATATCAAGGTGACCGGCATCAACTCTCAGATTCTCGCCGATGCCCTTCAACAGGCAAAGGACGGGCGTCTTTACATTCTGGAAAAGATGGAGGCGGTTATTAACGCTCCGAGAGAAGAAATCAACAAGTACGCTCCTCGCATTCTTACCATTCAGATTCCAGTCGACAAGATTCGGGAAGTCATAGGGCCGGGCGGAAAGGTTATTCGTGGACTGGTTGAAAAGACAGGCTGCAAAATCGATGTCGAAGACACCGGGCGAATAAACATAGCGTCATCAAATCTGGAAAAGGCGGAGGCCTGCAAACAGGCAATCGAAGAAATCACCGCCGTCCCCGAGTTGAACAAGACGTACCTCGGCACGGTTCAGCGTATCGCTGACTTTGGCGCATTTGTCGAAATTCTTCCTGGAACCGACGGACTGCTGCACGTTTCAGAGATCGCTGATTATCGAGTGCGTGACGTTCGCGACGAGCTTACCGAAGGGCAGCAGCTGCTTGTGAAAGTCATCAATGTTGATCCGTCGGGAAAGATCCGGTTGTCGCGGAAGGCTGTTCTTCGAGATGAGCGAGGAGAAGTCGGAGAAGAGGAACGCCAACCTGATTTTGAGCGGAACGGCCGAGATGGCCGTGAGGAGCGTCCGCATCGCGATGATCGCGGTTCACGACCGCCGCGGCCCGGCGGAGACCGGCGACCACATCGCGGCCCACGGAGATAATTAGAAATCAATCGGACCAATAGCACATATAAGCCTATTGGTCCGATTGCATTTTTATTGTCCCGTTTCCCTCATCCCAACGCCACACCTTATCAGCGACAAGATGTACCCCACCAAGCCAGTTGTCGATCCCATTTATTTCAATTGCATCGCGTTTTCCTTCCAGCACATCGCGACCTAACTCAGTCAACTCCATTGAAGCATCCAGATATTTGTTCGCTTTGATTCCCTCGTCGCCGGTGTCCAATCCACTTATGGTGATCAAAGGGTCGGTAGCATTTTCGAGGCGGCATAAGGCGAACCAAAACTGCGAGTCTCCCAATCCGTAGGTTGGCTCCTCGCTTGCGAACCTTGGGAACAATGATTTGAATGCAACGGCACCTCTTGAAATCAGATCAAGTGCCTTGTTTTCGATACGACCGAGACCATTAACTCTCGAGGGAAATCGCGAAAGATGAAGGCGCAGCGCTCCCTCCAGGAACGGCATCGCAGTTGAGTCGGACTCGATCAACCGCAAAATATCCTCTGGAGTTGGCGAACAGTAAGCGGCCCATGCCTTCGACGCGAGACTAAACTCCGATTTAGACACCTCACGTCGATTGTCGAATAGTGACGCCAGCTGCTCTCCCGACAGTTGACCTAGCCCCCTGAAGTCATCGATTCCTGGAAATTCTCCAATACAGATCAGGCTCAGTTTGTCCTGATCCGACAACCGCTGTGAGAACCAGTCCAGCAAATAAATCAGACTAACCTGACAGAACAGATCGTGCTCAAACCACAGAATCGTTTCGTCGTGCTCGCAAAACTTCCGCAGCCAGGTCTGTTGCTCGAGCAGATCCTGCTCGGCCTGCTCAGTGTTCAAGTCATAAGCTTCAGCAAGAAACCTTGCGCGCGTTCGAAGAAATTGATCATGCGGGAGCTCTCCAGGCGACGGGCCCTCCATCAGGACCTCCTGAAAAGCCTTGTGTTCGCCAGGAAATCCGAATTCTCGCAACGTTCCCGCGGTAGAGTCGCCATTGTGAATATGCAACATAATTACCTCTTACTACATCTAATGCAGCGCTCGTGTTAACCGATAGATTCTACACTTTAAAGTACCACTGACAGCCTGTATCATAAACTCAAAGGAGCTCCCCTCGAGGGTATATCACTTGAATCAGCACATTTTCATAGACCAACTGGTGACGATATCCGGAAGAACCCTGTTGCTCATAGCCGGCCGCACAGTCCTGTCGCTTCTTCTGATCAGTGTTCAGCTTTATGTGCTCAGAGCGCTCGTCAGAATCATTCACTCCTGGCAACTCATCGGACAGAAGGCCAGGTTGCTGAAAGCGGTTGTCGTCGGATTCGTAACGATCGTAAATCTACCTCTTGTCTTCTTTTTCATCGAAGGGTTTTTTAGGCCCAACGGCCTGCTGCTCTATTCTCCTCCCCGAGCATTTGAAAGCGCGATGCGGCCGTTTGGGTATGTTTTCTTTGTCTGGACATTCGGTTCGCTGTTTTTTGCAGCGGCGTCCCCGGTGGTTATGGCATGCTTTGCTTTCTTTCAGTTCTTTCTGCGTAAACCAGCCGCTCGAAACAAAGAGGCTACAGTGGAAGCGTTAGATCTGTCGCGGCGGCGCTTTCTTAGGACGGCCCTGACTGCAGTCTCGGCGATGCCGTTCGCTGTGTCGGCCTATGGCGCGGTGGCCGCTCGCACTCGAAACGTCATCGAGAAAGTAATCGTCCCGATACCGGACCTTCCCTCCCAACTGGAAGGCCTTACCATAGTGCAGCTCAGCGACATTCACGCCGGGATGTTCATGAAAGAATCGGAGATGGCCGAGTATGTGCGAATCGCAAACAGCCTCAAACCCGACCTCATTGCCTTGACCGGCGACTTTGTTGCAACTCACAGCGATCAGGTTGCGCCGTTTATGAGAGCAATGTCGCCGCTACAGGCAAGGTATGGTGTGTTCGGCTGTCTCGGCAATCACGACATGTTTACCCGCTCGGAGGAAGCCCTCGCGCGTGGGTTCGCGAATGCTGGATTTAAGCTTCTTAGAAATAACAATGAGATTATTGAGATTGATGGTGCCGTACTAAACGTCATCGGCGTGGACTATTTCGCGACGAGATCGACAGCCGCGACTCTCGACGGTGTGCTCAAGCGTATTTCTCTGGAGGGGACAACGATACTGCTACAGCACGCGCCTCAGCTGTTCCCGCAGGCAGCAAACGTCGGGATCGATCTGACGCTCTCGGGCCACACGCACGGAGGACAGATTGCATTGACCATCGGGGAAATGATCATCACGCCTGCGGCCTTATCGACAATGTTTCTGGCTGGACTTTTCAAGATCGGCGATTCGCACCTGTACGTCAATCGCGGACTGGGAACGACCGGACCTCCCATTAGAATCAATGCTCCGCCCGAGATAACCCACATCACGCTGAAGGCTCGCTAGGTTCAGGTCGACCCGCGACACAGCAATACTTCCAGATTCGGCTGCGCACCGTCGCCCTGCTTTCTGCTCAGTCGTAGCTCCACAGGGTGGGTGGAGGCTTGCATCACACAGCGCACCATGTTTAGCTGCCCAGTCTTCACTCCACCCACGCAGGGTGGGTGGAGCTTTGCTGTGTGCCAAGTTGTTCTCGATTCCGACGTCGCGTTCGTTCAGCACACACACAACTCAAACCGAGGAGCGAATCATGAAAAAGTGCTTAGCCTTGTTCTGTTTTTCCTTCGCCCTGACTGCTGTATTCACCACGCTAGCTCAAGCTCAAAGTCAAACAACCCCAATTACAGCGATAAAAGCAGGACGGCTCATTGATCCGGAAAGCGGGACTGCGGCGACTAATCAGGTGATCCTGGTCCAGGGCGAGAAGATCACCGCTGTCGGTGCGAATCTCACGATCCCTGCCGGCGCTACTGTCATCGACCTGTTGAAACTTACGGTGTTGCCGGGCCTCGTCGATGCTCATACACATATGGCGCTGACGTATAAAGACCAGCCTGAGAATAACTATTACTACCTGACTGTAGTGATGGACTCGACTCCTCTGCGAGCCATCCAGGCCGCTTCCAACGGCATTCAACTGCTGAGCGCAGGCTTTACCGTGATTCGGGATGTCGGAAACAATGGGCTCTACGCCGATACGGCACTTAGGCAGGCCATCGAGCAAGGCTGGCTGCCGGGACCGACGGTGATACCTTCCGGAATAATTATTGGCAGCACCGGCGGGCAACTTTGGCCGACACCTGAAATGTACAAGCGTCACAACATTGTTTATCCCGAATATCTAGATGCAAACAGTCACGACGAGATTGTCAGGGCCATACGAGAAAACATGCTGTTCGGCGCAAGAACGATTAAGCTCTGCATCGACTGCAAACCATGGGGATACTCCGTCGAAGATATAAAGCTTGCCATCAACGAAGCTGCCAAAGGCGGCTGCAAGGTTGAAGGTCACGTGCAGACGCCGGAAGGCGCGCAGCGTGCGATCGACGCCGGCATATACATCATCGCACATGGCAATGCGCTAACGCCTGAACACCATCGACAAATGGCAGAGAAAGGGATTTTCCTCGCGGGCACTGACACACCATTCACAAAGTATCGCGGAAGCGAAGCTGCATTCAAACAGACGGTGGCGAAGTTGCGTGATGCCTGGGAGAAGAAAGTTCCACTAACCTTTTCGACGGACTTCGACTACTGGAATGAGCGAATGAAGGATGAGAAGACCGGTGAGTGGTTGAGTCGCGGTGAACTCACAATTGCGTTCATCGAAACATGGAAGTCAGCCAACATCCCACCCGCTGATATCCTTAAAGCATTGACGATCAACGGCTACAAAGCGGCAGACATAATCAAGGAACGTGGGCCGATCAAGGCTGGGATGTTCGCCGATATGATCGCCGTCGCCGGCGATCCGTTGACCGACATAGATGCTTTGCGAAACGTGCAGTTTGTAATGAAGAACGGAATGGTATTCAAGAAGGATGGCCTGATGACACCGGAGAAATTCTTTCATCCGGGGCCCGTTCGAATTCCCAGCGGTCGATGGACGCGCTAATAGGACATATAGGTCCTATTGACCTTTTACTTTTACCCACTGGGCTTTGCTATAATTCTGGTTTCGATATTTGACGACGAAGACAATAGTTATGACTGGACACGAAATCAGACAGAAGTTTCTCGATTATTTTGCTGCTCGCGGCCACCGCGTGGTCAGAAGTTCCCCACTTTTGCCGGCAAACGATCCAACATTGTTGTTCACAAATGCCGGCATGAATCAATTTAAAGACGTATTTCTCGGTCTCGAGACTCGCGATTATAAACGCGCTGCATCGTCTCAGAAGTGCGTACGTGCCGGGGGCAAGCACAATGACCTGGATGAGGTCGGCCGCACCGCCAGGCACCACACCTTCTTTGAAATGCTCGGGAATTTTTCATTCGGCGACTACTTCAAGAAGGAGGCAGTCTATTTCGCCTGGGACCTGCTGATAAACGAATTGCACCTCGAACCTGAACGTTTGTGGTTCACCGTTTTTGGCGGAGATGAAGAGGTCCCTGCTGACGAAGAAGCCGAGCGCTACTGGCATCAGGTAGGCGCCAGGCCTGAACGAGTACTGCGATTCGGCCGAAAAGACAACTTCTGGCAGATGGGCGAAACCGGTCCGTGCGGGCCGTGCTCTGAGATCCATTACTACATGGGTGAACACCCTGAGGATCCTGAACACAATCGTGTTGAACTTGTGAATGGGCCAGGCGACACGACTATGGAGATCTGGAACCTGGTGTTCATGCAGTTCAACCGTTCGCAACTAGCGGATGGTTCGTACAAGCTTGACCCTCTTCCCGCACCGTCCGTGGACACCGGGGCCGGTTTGGAGCGTCTTGCGGCGGTGCTCCAGGGAGTGAAATCCAATTACGATACGGATCTCATACAGCCGATTATTGATTTCATCGCAAATTTAGCGGACACGTCATACGACTACGATTCAGCCGCCGGTATGTCGATGCGAGTGATCGCCGACCATGCTCGCGCAACTGCGTTCTCGCTTGCTGACGGTATCGCGCCCGGAAACGTAGGACGGAACTATGTGCTCCGCAAGATTATGCGACGCGCGATATACCACGGCGAGAAGGGACTCGGTTTAAAGCCGCCCTTCTTTCACAAAGTGACGGACTTCGTTATTGATCTAATGGGCGAACCGTTTCCAGAGCTGGTCGCGTCGAGGCATCTCATCGAGCAGACTGTGCGCGGCGAGGAACAGCGGTTCAGTCGAATTCTGAGTGTCGGTGAGCCGAGGCTCGCTGAGCTGTTCGAACGTTATTCGCCCGATGCGCCACCGATGATTGAGCTAGCTCGTACTTACGATACCTATGGCGTGCCGCGCGACCTCATCAGGGTCGTGCTCGGACAACACGGCGTCGAGTTGAGCGAGGAAGCATTCAATGAGCAGTTCGATAGTGCGCTTCGTGAGCTACAGCAGCAAAGCGCGCCGACAATGACCGAAACTGCCCGACGCGAGCGAGAGATCTACACCAAAGTCACCACGACTCTCCCGCGCACTGAATTCACCGGTTATAAAGAGACCGAGACTAGTGGTGTTCGCGTTCTCGCGATTATTGTGGGAGACGAACAACGGGAGTCGCTGTCGAACGGCGAAACAGGCGAGGTAATACTGGATAAAACGCCGTTCTACTCCGAGGCAGGTGGTCAGATCGGCGATATCGGGGTGTTTGAAGGCGAGAATGTCCTGGCTGAAATCCAGGATACTTACTCGGTGGTGAACGGGTTTTATCTTCACAAAACTCGGGTTGAGCAGAGCGAATTGCGCGTAGGTGATCGAATCACTGCCCGCGTAGACGCGGAGCGGAGGCGTCGCATCAAGGCCAATCATACGGGTACTCACCTGCTCCATGCTGCTTTGAGAGAAGTGTTGGGACCGCATGTGAAACAGGCCGGTTCGCTGGTCGCGCCTGATCGCTTAAGGTTCGATTTCACTCATTACGCGCCGCTGACCTCAGATGAGATTGCTGAAATCGAACGGCTGGTGAACGATCAGGTTCTCCACAATCGCGATGTGGAAACTCAGATCAAACCGCTCGAGGAAGCATTGAATTCGGGTGCGATGGCTCTGTTCGGTGAGAAGTACGCTGCGGATGTTCGGGTTGTTAGCGTACCGGGCTTCTCTACAGAACTCTGCGGCGGCACCCACGTTCACGCTACTGGCGACATTGGCCCGCTAAAGATAGTCAGCGACTCGTCGATTGCCGCCGGCGTTCGCAGGATTGAAGCACTGACCGCTGACGCTGCAATCGCTCGTTTCCAGGTTGATGAGCAGGTCATTGAGAATCTTGCGTCAAGATTCAAGGTCCCGCTGCGCGATATTCCGGCGCAGGTCGATAAGCTTCAGGAGCAAGTCCGTCGTTATGAAAGAGAGATTGAGCAGCTGAAACTAAAAATGGCGCAGGCGGAATCGGCGTCGGCGGCCGACAGCGCGAGGGAGATTGGCGGCATCAGAGTGATTGCGCAACGAGTAAGTAACCTTGATGCTAACGGGCTACGTCAACTTGCAGACTCGCTTTCACAGAAGATCAAGACCGGCGTCGTGGTACTTGGCCAGGCAACCGACGGCAAGGCCTCGCTGGTCGCTCGTGTTACCGACGACTTAACCAAACGACTCAATGCAGGCCAGATTGTGCGCGAGATATCTGCTTTGGTTGGTGGCAAGGGCGGTGGTCGGGCTGACATGGCGACAGGCGGCGGGAATGATCCTGCAAACCTGGAGAAGGCTCTGGAAGCCAGTTTTGAGACCGTACAACGTATGCTCACTGAAAAGTAATCAACCTTTTTAGCGAGCCAACAAAAACGCGGCTACAACCTGATCAAGGTTGTGAGCCGCGTTTTGTTGTTCAGTTCGTTTGCCGCTACTCAGAAAGTGAATTTCAGCGCAAGCTGGAGCTGTCGCGGGTCTCCAACTCCAAACCTCAAAAAGCCATCGAAGTTAAACAGCGCCGGAGACACGAGAGGATTGACGTTGTTGTCATTATTGAATGTGTTGAACATCTCAATAATCGGCATCAGCGTCATCCTATCGCCAAACTTGAACGGGCGCTGTAACCGCCAATCGAAAGAGAAGAACTCGTTGTCCTTACGAATACTGTTACGGCCTCGGTCAACTCCGTTCAGTACGCGTGGACTCGGAGTAATCGGTTGCGCCGAACGGGCTTGCATCCGTCCATTGACCTCCAGGCCCCAGCCAATTTCAGCGTAGCTGTAGAGATTGAACTTATGCCGGATGTCGCGATCTGAATTCGAGTACTCTTTTGAAAAGTCAAAACGATTGAAGGCTCGGTCAGTGAACGGGTCGCGTTCATTGGAGTCATCGTCCAGATCTTTCGAGTAGACGTAGTTCCCTTCGAGTTGATAGCGATTACTGAATCTCTTCCTCACTCCCACGGTAAAGCCGCGATAAAGCGACTTCGCTGAACTATTAGTGACGAACACATCACCCAACTGTGGGGCGAAAGGAGACGGTCCGCTATAGAATGCCGAATCTCCCGAAGGTACAAATATCTGAACGGTGTTCGAAATCGCGCAACAAATCGCCGGGCCCGAACCTACATTGATGTTCGTAAACCTGGTGAGATGCACGCCCTTCGCGTGAGTAAAGTCGGCATAGACCGCCCAATTTGGAGCGATTTCCTGCTCAAACGCCACGTTCGTGGTATAGATCCGTGGGTTTGCGTAATCGCGACTGAAGACCCGCACTCCAGTGAACAGCGGGAACTGACCTGCAGGCGGGGGAGGTCCGACAGGCGCAAGGCCCGGCCAAACGGGCGCCGTCGCGAAGCCCAATCCTATGTTCTCTGTGGTCGCAAAGCTTGTCCGCTGCTGAGCACCATTGGTCGTTATTGAACCAACTTGACTCAGCATGTTCTGGCGCGCATTGTAGATTCCCCAGCTTGCACGAAGAACTGATTTGCCTGCCTTCGAGATATCCCAGGCAAATCCGACTCGTGGTTGAAACTCTTTCTTCTGATCCGGCAATGTGCCGTCTGACGGGAATCGCGGATCATTTAGAAACGGTCCGTATGCGGTTTTGCTGGGATCGGTTATCGGATTAGGAAAGATTTGAGCTTCCCATCTCAATCCGTAATTTATGGTGAGGTACGGTTTGATCTGCCACTTATCCTGCGCGAACAAGGCGAAATCGTTATTGGAAATTGTGGATGCGCCGGGCGGCGGCTGGTCCGGTAGCCCGCTCGGAATTCCGTCCTGCAAGTAAAACAGTAGAGGCCCGCCGGTCGGAGTGCTGCCACCCCCGCACGTTCCTGGCAGCGTAACAAAAGTACCGTTTGAGCAAGCCACTGTCCCGGGTCCAAATCCGCCCGGTGCGGTCGGTGACGCGTAGCGCAGGAATCCGGAAACGCTGTCGAAAAGATACCGGGCGGTGAAGAATCCGCGGAACACCTGGTCATTCAGAGTGTGCATCCACTCTCCTCCAAACTTGAAGGTGTGCCTTCCGGTGACAATGGAGAAACTGTCCCGAAGCTGAGTTCTCCAGATCAATTCGTCCACATTAGGCTGGAGGAAAAAAGGATTTCCAAAACGGAAGGTCGGTACAAACCCCATTCCCGTATCCGCCGGCAGATTGGAGGGAGTAGCGGAACGTGGTCGGGACTCACGAGCGTAGGTGAAATGCGCCTCGTTGAGTCTTGTCGGTGACAAAGTGCTGAACAGGTTCAGGTTGAAGACGTTGATCTTTGAAGGACCTTCCGTTCCATTCGCCGAGGTTCCATAAGTGGCAACGTCAAACGTCTGGTTCTCATTTCTAGAGTAGTCAAAGTTGTATGACGCGCCGAGCTTGTTGTTGGCCGAAACATTCCAATCAACCTTGGTCAGCACCGCTGTGTTCTTTGAGGGATGCCTGATCGGCAAACCTTCGTCCTGCCCTAACTTGGTCTGGATGAAATTGATCAGTGCCAGTCGCTGGCAGTCCGGGTTCATGTTTATAAGGGATTCATTCGCGGGGACGGTGGGAGCAGACACCGGACACGGCGTCCCGATCGGTTCGCTCAAATTTGGCCGCTCCAGGTTAGCAAAGATCTGCTCGACCGCACCGAAAAAGAATACCTTATCCTTGATTATTGGACCGCCTATTGTTCCGCCAAATTGCTCGCGGTGAAAGTCCGTGAGAGGCTTCCCATCTGAGGTGTCCGCCGAGAGCGCTTCGAGTCGTTGAAAGTGAAAGAGGCTGCCGTGGAAATTGTTTGTCCCGGATTTGGTGATAACGTTTACGATTCCACCTGCGGTCCGACCGAACTCGGCGCCCGCGCCAGTCGCGATGACTTGAAACTCTTTAACGGCTTCGAGCGTGATGTCCACAGCAGCCCTCTGTCCGCCAGCCTGCTCGCCAAAGAAGCCATTGTTGTAATCGCCGCCATCGAGGCTGATGTTGTTAAATATGCCTCGCTGTCCGGCAAAGTTTATTTCATCGCCGTCTGGGCCCTGTACAATGCTGACGCCAGGGGTGAGCGTGAGAAGATCTTCAAACTTACGTCCAAGAATCGGCAAGTTGCTAACCGCGAGCTCATTGAGAGTTGAGCTGGATTCAGTCTTCACACTATCGATGGTTGGCGCGGCAGTAATGGTTATTTTCTCTTCGAGCTGCGTAACCTTCATATTGAGTGTGAGGTTGATAGTCTGACCGACGGTAAGCTCCAGGTTCTCCTGTATGACTGTTGCAAAACCTTGCTTCGCTGCGGTCAGGTTGTAACGACCGGGAGATAGCTGGAGAAACACAAACCTCCCGTCGGAATCGGTGGTAAAAGATCTCGAGAAATTGGTATCCGGGTTTTTAACCTCCACCTTGGCGTCGGGCACTACACCGCCCTGCGGATCCAGGACCGTACCTTGAATGACGCCTGTGGTTGATTGTGTTTGAGCGCACACACCAATTTCTAGTACAAAAAGGATAAGAGTTACTGCCAACACCTTTATCAGTCTTTTCATAATAGTCTCTTTCTCCAAGTTCAACCTGGGCACATCTGGATGGCGCATTTGTAGAACAGTTCGTAAGACAAAGTCAACACGTTGATAACAGAAAGTAAACGGGCAGGGGTTGGGGATTGGGGGTTGGAGTTGGTTCAACGCTTCGCGTTTAGCGTTTAGCGTTCAGCGTTCAGCGTTCAGAATTCAGAGTCTCGTATCTGTATCCAAAGCAATTAACCGAAGCTTGAACGACGAACGTTGAACGCTAAACGCGAAGCGTTGACCAACCCCAACGCCCATCCCAATCCCCAACCCCCGTCAGTTATAACTTGACCATTACGTCTGTCGGAATCATGCTGTGGGCGACGCTGCTTAATCGGGGCGACGCTCAGGGAAGTGAGGCGATGGTTCTCATCATTTTTATAGCAGTGCTCGCATTGATTGGAGCAGTTTTCTTAATCTACGCTGTTCAGAGCAGGCTCACTCACAGAGAGATTGATCCAATCCCTCCGTCGCGTCATTTTGACGGTTTGTTTGAAAGCAACCGCACTATCGCGCCTGTAGACGCACAACAACAAACGAACGAACGACGGCAGCATCTACTGGACAGGGCTCGCCGCGGCGAATTTAAGGCACTTGGCGAAGCAAAAGACGTAAGTAACCAGGCGTTATATACCGACGTTCTAGACGCTCTTGTCGACTGGTCAGCTGAGAGTCAGGAAAAGCTCGAAGCTCTCGTCTCGCACATCAAGAGAAATGAGCTAAGAGCCAACAAGCGACTGGCCAAACGAGTTATTGAAAATTGGAGAACTGTGCCAGGCCGGCGGTCGACGATTGAGATGATACATATCGCCGCGCTCTCGGATGACGCTGAGATCTATGCGCACGCGGTCGATGAAGTTAT